>Ga0136642_1000230_pt1 | contig 33916 bp, 42 predicted proteins | sample LowCatLa1302831Y_FD_115313 | JGI IMG/M metagenome (GOLD analysis project Ga0136642, IMG submission 115313) | Freshwater microbial communities from Lower Cathedral Lake, Yosemite National Park, California, USA - 13028-31Y | ecosystem: Environmental > Aquatic > Freshwater > Lake ... | reverse complement strand
TGTTCCTGAACCAATATTTAATGTACTATTTTGAGTCGTTATACTACTGGATGTAATAGCTGAACCATTTTTAAGAATTACTCCATCAAGTTGATATGGAATGCCGTTACTATTATATAAATTACCTAAAAGATATATATTTGAAGTATAAATTACACCTGAACCAGTATTAATTGTATTATTTTGCGTACTTATTGTTGCGGTGCTTATTGAATTAAAATACCCATTCCCATAAGAATATATTGTTCCTGAACCAATATTTAATGTACTATTTTGTGTCGTTATACTACCGGATGTAATAGCTGAACCATTTTTAAGAATTCCGCCATCAAGTTGATATGGAACACCATTACTATTATATAAATTACCTAAAAGCCATATATTTGAAGTATAAATTATACCTGAACCAGTATTAATAGTATTATTTTGAGTTGTTATAGTTCCTGATGTTATTTTGTTAACAATTAAATTTCCACTTCCAATATTAATAGTATTATTTTGAGTATTAATTGTTGATGATGTAATATTTTGAGTTATAATTTGAGTTGAATTAAGTATATTCGTATTAATATTTCCAGAACCACTATTAATATTGTTATTTTGAGTAGTTATTATACTGGTTGTTATATTTGCATTAATATCTGCAAATGGGTTATTATTAATATTTAGAACATTTGTATATGACGAAGAAGCATTTAAAATACTTAATACTGGTATTGAAGGTGAAGCATAATAATTATAAAAATCTGCTATATTATATGTAGTTCCACCACCTTGTAGTACAGTTAATCCAGCTGTTGATGGTGTACTATTTGATAAAACTAAATTACTTCCTTGGTTATTGAGTTGGTAACTTTGGGTTGTAACTGTTGTTTGCAGTAATGTAACTAAATTACTTACTTGTAAAGTACCAACTCCATATATATTTTTATTTGTATAATATAAGTTCTCCTCCATTACTTATATTATAGTTAAATAATACTATAAAAAAAACGCCATATTTATTTAATATATTCATCTATATAATATTCTTTTTCATTTAATTCGTAATCAATTACTATAACACGAAAATTAAGAGCAACATCTAATATATTTTTAGATTCACAGTATTCCATATATAAAACATTTGTAGTAATATTATCTGGAATAGATATACTCATTTTATATTTATAAAGTATATCTGTGACATCATTATTGTTTATGAGTATTGTAAAAATCTTTGAATTTATATATTTTTTATGATATATATCAATTTCATATATAAACTTATTTATTTCTGTTTGGAATAAATTATTAAATATTTTATCATTTATAATATAATAATAATATTTCGTTTCTTTTTGATTCCAAATTTTTATTTTATAAAAGATATGAGGTCTATTTGAGTTTGGTCTTAACATATTTTTATTAAATGGATATGTCACATTCATGTTTGTATCAATAATTTTAATGTATTTAATATGGCTTGGTATTAATTGTGCATAATATTTATAGTAATAATTACTAATTTTTGATTTTACCAACACATACATTTTAAATATATAATACAACATTATAGACATTAAAAATAATCTATATTTTAATTGTTTATTTATAAACTAGTATTTTTAAATGCAATTACATCGGCAATTGCATCTTTAAAAGATATTTTTTCAGTCCATCCTAATTTTCGTAATTCAGTTGAATCTATTGAGTACCTATAATCTTGAAAAGCTCTATCTGGTACAAATGTTATCCAATCATTATAATTATCGGCTGGTTTCATTTGTGATACTACTTCTTTAATAACAGATAGAACATTATACTCCATTGATGTTCCAATATTATAAATTTCTCCAACAATACCATTCTCTACGATTTTATTAACGGCTTCGGCAATATCTGTAGCATGTATAAATGTACGTTTCGCTTTTCCTTCCCCATGAACTTTTATTTTACGGTTATTTAGTATACTTTCAATACATTGAGGTATAAGTTTTTCACTATGTTGATATGGACTAATTGCATTATTACAACGAACAATAATTATTGGTAACTGAAATGATTTTATAAATGCATGACATAACATTTCTGCACCAGCTTTTGTTGCAGAATATGGATTACTTGGTGCAAACATAGATTTTTCAGTACATATTTCATCGTCATTAACCGAACCATATACTTCATCAGTACTCATATGAACAAACAATTTAACACCTCCAATATGATGCATACATTCAAGAAGTGTATGTGTTCCCATTATATTTGTTTGTGTAAAACGAAATGAATTTCCAAAACTTTGATCCACATGTGTTTCTGCAGCAAGATGTATTACAAGAGAGGGGTTTTCAATTTTAAATATGTATCGAATGAAATCAACATTGCATATATCTCCTTCATAAAGCATATAATTATTATATGGTGGCTCTATATTTTCACGACGTGCACAGTATGTTATTGCATCTACATTTACAAAACGCGTTTTTTTATAAGTAGATTTTAAATAATTAACAACACAACTACCAATTGCTCCACATCCACCTGTAATAAGAACTACTTTATGTTCATGCATGAAAATTTCATTATTTTCAAGTGTCATTTTATAAAAGATATGTGATACAATATACTATACTTAATATTTTATTATTTAAATGAATAAATTAACGAGGACGTGTTAAAATATCGTATTGTGATATAACATTTTGATTTGGATCTGGATTTAATAATCCAAATTGATTTTCCCATGATCCACTTTTTCTCATTATAGTTGGATTAAAACATATATTCTTTGAAGTTATTCCATTTGCCTGTAATATATATTCTATACCTTTATCTGATATAGTATTTACCTTATCACCTAAAGGACTAACAATTGAATATGCACATCGAAGTTTATTTGTATGAGCTTGCTTTTGTGCAAGTTCAATCATTGCAGCGCAAGACATAGCATCAGATACATCAATACAAGATGTATCAAATGCTTCTACACTTGACATAATTAGTATATCTTACTTTATTCAAAGAAGAAAAAACTGCGGAAAACTGCGGATTTTTTTAAATTAGAAAAAAAATAGTCTTTGTAAAGATAGGTGGTACAGTATATGAAAAGTATTGAAATAACTGACAAAAATAAAAAGAAAGTTGATGCACTTTTAAAAAATAAACATCCTATATTAATTCTATTTTATATGAATGGTTGTGGACATTGTACAGCTCTTCATCCAATCTGGAAAGAAATTACAGTATTTTTAGAAAAAGACAAAGGAATTCATCTTGCAGAAGTTGAATATAAATCAATGGGAGTATTACCAGATAATTTACGTAAAAATATTGCAGGATTTCCAACTATACAAATAGTTAAAGAATCGAAAGCTACTGCTGAATATATGGGTGACCGTTCGAAAAATAGTATTTTAGAATTTGCAAATCAATATAAGGATAAAGATAAAATTAATGATAATAAAAAAGTAGCTACAAAAAAAAAGACATCTACAAAAAAAACAACATAAATTAAATATAATGACAACACTCTATGAAAAAGAATCTTTTCCCGAAGAAAATATTGAAGATTTAATTCCTGAACCATCTGAAAATGAAATTGCACAATTTAAACAACAGATATCAGAGTGGATTAAAATTGATGACCAAATTCGTAAATTATCTATTGCTCTTCGTGAAAGACGTACTCACCAAAAAGCTCTTGGTAAAAAAGTACAAGAATTTATGATTCAACATAAATATTCAAATATTGATACAAAACATGGTGTTATTAAATCTAATTGTTTAGATGTTCAACTGCCTATTAAACTTACAGAAGTCCGCACAAAAGTGGAAGAATTAGATGATAGTGTAAAATTAAGTAAAAAAGAAATTATTGAAAAATTCTTTGAAGGTGAACGTCCTACAGTGAAAAAACAGTCACTTTTACGAAAAGTACCAAAAGTATCAATGCATTTAGATTTATAATATAATAAAAATTGAAGATAGTAATGTTTTTTTTATAATAGCATAATTATGAATAGGAATGTAGTCATTGTTGAATCTGGTGCAAAAGCAAAAATTATAGAAACTTATTTAAATTCAATTAAAGAATTGAATCATCTTGGTAAATTTAAAGTTATAGCATCATTGGGTCATATTCAAGATTTACCTGAAAAAGAATTAGGTATTAATACAATTGATTGGAGTGTTCAATATATCCCATTAAAATCGAAAGCTGATATTATTAAAAAATTAAAAGCTGCAGTCAAAGATGTTCATATGGTCTATCTTGCGAGTGATATGGATCTTGAAGGAAATGCAATCGCATATCATTTAAAAAATATACTTAAACTAAAAAAACCAGGGTATTGTCGTGTTGTTTTTAATGAAATTACAAAAAATGCATTAAAAACAGCATTTTTAAACCCAGAAGATATTGATATGAATATGTTTGCTGCTCAGGAAACTCGCCGTATTTTAGATCGTGTCGTTGGTTTTGAACTTAGCCCTCTTTTATGGAAACGATTCGTAACACAATCGCTTAGTGCTGGACGTGTTCAAACATCTGGATTACAAATGATTGTATTACGTTTTAAAAATGCAGAAGAACATATCCCAGAATCATATTGGACTTGTGATGGAAATTTTAAAATAAATGGTTTTACGAATGAATTATCTGCACATGCCTATTCTAAAATTAATAATAAGATAATGTGTTGGACAACAGATAGTATTGTAAGAGCTGAATTTGAGATATTTTTAAAATTACTTATTCAGCATTCTACATCTCAATGGAATATTGAATATACTACTAAAAAAGTATTGAAAAATCCATCTGCCCCTTTTACTACATCAACATTTCAACAAGAAGTGTATTCTCTCTATCATATTCCTCCAAAATCTGCAATGCAATCTGCACAGCGACTCTATGAAGCAGGATTTATTACTTATATGCGAACAGATTCAGTTCAATTATCTGACGATTCACAAAAGAATATTTTACAATTTATTAAAAGTACATATGGTATTGAAAATATATACCCTCGTATTTTTAAAACTAAACAAGCAAATGCTCAAGAAGCACATGAAGCTATTCGACCATCTAATACAAATATACATGCAGAAGAATTACCTGAAAATTTTAATGCAAATGACCGTAAAATTTATTCACTTATATGGCGACGTACAATTGCTTCGCAGATGATTAGCGCAGAATATATTGAAATTCATTATAAAATAGAAATGCCTTCTCTATCCTGTAAATATTATTTCAATAGTAAAGAATCTTATCTTACAAAAGAAGGTTATTTACTTGTTTATTCACCTGATATTAAAATTGATGATAAAAATATAAAATTATGGAAAAATATATTAAAAACCGATGGACACACAACAATGATAGTAGCTTTTAAAGGTATACCAAATATTACAAAGGCAAACTCATTATATAATGAATCTACTATTATAAAAGCCTTTGAAAAAGAAGGTATTGGGAGACCATCTACTTATGCTGCAATAATTGATAAACTTTATAGTCGGCAATATATTGAAAAAGGTCCTTGTCCTCAAAAAGATTTACAGTGTAATGAGTATGAATGGAATAAAAACACTATGTCTGAAAAGTATACTGTTACTGAAACAATAATAAAAAGTGGGAGCAAAGAAATGGATTTTTTATTACCTACTTCTCTTGGAATAAGAGTTATAGCTTATTTACAACCAATTGTTCCATTTATAGTTGACCCCGTTTTTACTAGTCATATGGAAACTGATTTAGATAAAATAATGAATGGTACTGCATTAAAAGAACCAACATTAAACGATTTTTATAAAATATTTCATGCTGCTGTTGAGAAAGCTACAATCGATGCTGCAGCAATAAGTTCTACTAAAATAAAAACTTCTAGTGAAAAAACAACAAAATTATATCCAAAAGCAGAGTCTATTTTACATAAATATAGTGAAGACTTATTAATTGTTAAAACTAAATATGGTCCAGCTTTATTAAAAGTTTCATTATCGAAATGGTATTCAATTAAGCCATTTATTGAATGGAAAAAAAAAACTTATACAGATATTAATTCTAAAGATCTTCATTTTATAACTTCACTTCCAATTAAAATAGATAGTACAGATAGATTTTTATGTATCGGCAAACACGGTTTATATATTAAAGATACCTCTTCCAATAATTATATTTTCCCCGAAGAATATTGGGAAAATGCCTATAATAATATCTTTGATAGCACATATATCAAGAATCTTCAACCGGTGAAGACGAAGGTGAAATATTCTCGAGAGAAGAAGTCTCTATAACTGGTTGTGATTCTACTTGAGATAACAATATACTAGGATCGCTCAATGAAAGTGCTTTAATATTTAAACTTATTGTTTCAAGTATTTTCGAAATAGTTTTTATTTCATTAGTAAATTCATCTATCACAGTAGCAATATTTTTGTTATCTTTTGTAACTAAAAATTGTCCTAATATTTGATACATTGGTTCGTTATATAATTCATCACCATCATTTGAAGAATCAATAACTGAAGTATTTTCATAATCAGTTATACGGGAATCCATTTATATCCAAATTTAGAATAATGCTTAAATAACTTTCATTAATAAAAAAGTATATATTGAATACAGGAGATGACCCTTTCTAATACATATAAATATTGGTTATCAATATTTATAGGCTTTGCTATTGTATGTATTGCATATAAGTATAATATATTTAATATTGAAAAATTTGATAGTATCGCATTTGACGCTACAACTGGTGATAATCAGTTAGGACCACACAATTATCCTTCAAATACAAGTACTTTCCCATCTCCTTCTTCATCATCTTCTAGTTCAGTTACATCTTCATCTAAACTTAGTTCAGTACCTAGCCCAGGCCCAGGCCCAGGCCCAGGACAACCTGTGGCTATGCCATATTTAACAAATTTATTATTATATTTTAATTCATTTAATATTAAAGCCCCAACCAATCTTACAAGTTCAACCAATAATACTTATAATGGAGCGATGAGTATATGGTATGATAGTATAAATAATGCATCAATGCATACAACATGTCAATCTGGTGGACCAGTTAACTATTTTTTAAATGGTCCAAATGTTCCAGCAAGTATAGATAATACTGGTCTACTATTAAACAATATTATGATACAAGGTCCACCGTCAATTCATCTTACAACTGCTTCAACAAATTATGCATTATCATCTTTTTCTGCAGTATTTTATTTAACTATTCAAAGTTTACATTTTGATACTGATGCAGAAATCATTTTATTTGAAATGTTTGCACAAACACCAAATATGATTCGATTATCAGTTGCACCAATTGCCAATGATACATCAAATATTGAAGTGAATGCATATGTTGGTTCAGCAAGTACCGTTTATGCATGGAAAGTTCCAATATCTACTTTTATATCAAATGGAAATACAACACTCTATTCACTTGTATTTAATAATACTCCTACGAACCCAACAGTATTATTTTATATAGGTACTCTACAATTTAGCGCAAAATATCAACCTCCAACACCTCCAAGTCCAATAATTCTTGCAATGCAACAAATGCAAATTAATACAAATCGTAATTTAAATGCATATATAATCGCCTTTGCTTATTATAATATTGCTTTATCGCAAAATGATATAATTACAATTAACAATTATTATATACAAGAAGCTTCTAGTATTAATTTATTATCAAGTACATTAACACAAGTACAAGCAAATTTAACTGCTCAAAATAATGACTTGTTGGATCAACTTAATCTTACTGCTTTACAAGCTAAAAAATTACAAAATCAATTAACTGCATTACAAAATACACCTGCTGCTGTAGTTTCTTGTCCAGCAACCGTAAGCGCACCTGCAAAATATCTACCACCTGCACCACAGTGGCAAATTAATATGAATGGTACATCATCAATAAGTGATAGTGATTTAGAAAAATGTAGCCCTCTTACATTAAATGGTATTAATGTAAATCTTCCACCAATTACAATGCCAAATATTATGGGTGCACCTGCTTCTTCACCATCTCCTGCTCCAACACATAATGGTGTTTGTTATTAAAATAATAATATTTATTATATATTTATTAAAAATTGATTTTTAAGTGTATTTAAAGATAATTTACAATATCATATCATATTGATACTCTAAAATTTGTAATGGCTTTCTTGCAGCAGCAGTTGCAGTCTTTGGCTAACAATTTGTCTGACCGTCGTCGCTGTGTATGCAGTCCAACATCTGTTGGTTACACTGCTATGTGCAATCGTTATAAGTGTACTGATACCAAGACTTCTAAGTCTTCTAGTCCAATCATTTCATGTATGAGTAGTGGATTTAACCATGCGGCGGTATTTTTCAACCATAATTGTACCTTTCGCAGTAAAAAGCTATGGCGAAAACCAGTATAACAATACATCTGATTCAACATGTTCAAGTATACATGCAGAAGCAAATGCTATGAGAAAGTTACTACCTTTACGTCGTCAAAAAAATTTAAAAAAAATTGATTTACTTGTTATTCGTGTAAGTAAAAATGGGCAATTTGGAAATTCAAAACCTTGCATACATTGTATTTTAAATCTATCTAAAAATTTACCAGAAAAAGGATATGTATTGCAAGATGTCTATTATACAGATGAAAAAGGAAATATAATAGCAATTAAATTTCAAAATTTATTACATGAAACGACGCCACATATTTCACGATTTTATGTTCAAAAAAATTTTAAAATTAAATAATTAATTTAATATTCATTGTATATTTTTTGTCATTATACAAATAGGAAGTATGTATTTTAAATTAGAAATTGTTACACAAGGTATAGTTTTATTGTATGCATTCTATTTTTCTTTTAAACATATGATGTCTCCCAACTATAATCCATGTAAAAAATTTTTTGCATTTTTAGTATTTTTAAGTTCTATATGGTTAATATCACATAGAGACACATTTTTACCATTTTTAGGATTTACTGTATTACCTCCATCTGCAATTAAAAATTCATTGACTATCGATGGTGCAAATGTAGAAATAGAACTGTCATTCGATGTTAAAGACGGTACCCGTATAATATTTTGGGGAGCAAAGACTAATAGTATTACACAACCAAATCCAAAAATAGCATATAGTGACTATACAAATGTAGGTATTACTACCATACAAAATGGTAAAGCTATATTGCATTTTAATTGCCCAGGACAATATAAAGTTGGACCTGGATACACTCTACCTCGTCATATTCATTATAGACTTGTTATGGATAGTGGTATTATAACACCTGTTAAAACAAAAGAAGTTCATTGCTAAACGCAATATTTAAAAAATGATATTTATTTTTACATACTTTTAATAGGTAATAAATGATACCTGCAACAGCATATGTTAAAATTCAAAATAATTCATATTGTAAAATACAGCGCCCATCTCACTGTGAAAAAGTTAATCATTTTAATAATAATGGTATGAATGAAGGAATTGCACGTGCATTCAGTCAAGCATGTGTATATTCACTTGAATCTAAAAAAACATTGCTACAAATTCACGGACAAATTCCCTCATTTTCAAAAAAAATAGTTTTTCATCGATGGTTAACTGGAATAACTACATCATCAATAACTTCCGGATTTGTATTTAGTTTATATTTTACTATATATAATAATTTATCGATGTATCCATTTGCAGGAGCAGTAAGTTCATTTATTACTTCATTTATTAAATTACCGATTGGAAATAGTATGCGAATTATGCAATCTGGTGCATCATCTAATATAATTGATTCTGCAAAAAAATTATATTTAAAAAACGGTTTTCATGGATTATATAATGGATATGGTTTATGTGTTATTGAAGATATGATTGAAATTGATTTACGTATACGTTTATATAAATTTATGAAATATTTAGATCAACAATATATTTGCTCAAATAATAATTTATTATCGATTGGATATGGTGGATTATCTGGTGCAATTACTACTGGAATTACAATTCCATTTGATACTATAAGAGCTCATATGTGTTTTAATACTCTTTCTTCACATAATACAATAACTCATCCTCTTTCTATTAGTAAAAATTTACTTATGACTAAAGGAATTGCTGGATTTTATAATGGAGTATCATTTCGAATTACTTCAAATGCTGTTAAAAATGCCCTTTTCTTTCTTATTTTAGATATTCTTAGTAAAAAAACTATACAGACTTAACTTAAACCTATTTATATTTATTTTTACGAACCCATTTATTACAAATCCATTTTACACCAGATAAAACTGGTTCACCTCCATGTAAAGATTCTTTAATAAGACGTCCTGTTTCGTCGGTACTTTGAAAGATAACACATTTGCCTTTTTTAGGAGTTACCTTTTTATTTATGTAAGGGAATACTGTTTCTCCACCAGTAACATTTTCGTCATTTAAATATATTAAATATGTCCATATACGTGGACCTGCAAGACCATTCATACGTTCGCAAAATGTTTCTGTTCCTTCACAAGCATCATAATGTGTTCTAAAAAACCCTCCAGGTTCATAGTGAACAACTTGCATATCTTCTTGATTTTCAACAGGAATATTTGTTAATCGTGCAATTTTTTCTGCGATTTGTAGTACAAGACTATGGGTATCATTTAAAAGCCATGCTTGATCGCTTTTTCTATTTTCAGTATCATGTAAATCTGAACTTTCAGTATATACTCGACTTGGTTCAAGACGAGTTGATGCAAGTTCTATAAGTTTATCACATTCTTCATATGTTAAGAAATTATCTATTTCTTGAACTGAATAATTGGGAATTGATACATGAATACCATCATCATCATATATTTTAGCAGATGAGGAAGAAGGAGATGAATTATTAAATGACTCGGCTGATTTTTTTTTATATCCTCCTATTATTGAAATCATCACTATTAAAATAAATAAAATGACACCTATTAGTAGGTATCGTTTATTTATATTTATTGACATTATTTACCGACCTTCTATATATATTGTAGCTTATTTTTTTCAAAATAACCTATAGAGATGAATACAAATACTTTTGGTAAATTACTTATTCAAAAAAAATCTTTTATTGGCATGGTATATTTTATTCTTGCATCACAATTATTTATTACATTCTTTGTAACTAAATATTTACGAAATCATCAAGATATATATCATTTTTCTATAAAATTTTTTATACCTCTTATTATTATACCTTTCATTATTATATTTGTAATTCCATATTGTAGCACTATTGTGCAATTTCTACTTTTTTGTTTATTTTCATTTATACTTGGTATTTTATCAATAGGTGCATCAACATATGTTTCAAACGAAATTATTGAAGTTGCTCTTATTTCATCAATGGGTGTTTTTATAAGTATGTCACTTATTGGTGTTATTATTGCAAGTATGGGTATAGATTTATCATTTACTATGTTTATGATGTGCATTCTATTAGTTGGGCTTCTTACAGTTCGAATTGTTCTTCTCTTTGTTCCAGTAAGTTCACAAGTATATGCAAATATAGCTACAATTAGTATTATATTATTTAGTTTATTTGTTGGTATTGATACAAATCGTATGCTTCAAAAAAATTATAATTTAAGTGCTGTTGAAACTGCCATGACATTTTATTTAGATATTGAAAATTTGTTTAGTAATTTTATAGAAATAGGATTAAATCAAGGTAGTTAAGATATTGGGTTAATTATAATTGATGGTGGTTCCTCTTTAAATATAAGTCCTAAATCTTTTTCTTTATATGCGGGTATCTTATTTGCACTTGTATCTGGGAACATTTCTGCATTCCAAGCATACCAATTACAAAAATCGTTTGATATTCCATCTGTTCCTTCTTCTTGATTTATTAATGCAGCCATCATCATTTCATTAATCATACAATCTAATGTACATATTCCCATTGGATGATATAGAAGTTTATTAATTAAAAAATTTGCAGCTTCTTGTGTTACAATAACTGATTGAAGACTAAATGTTGGAACGCGAATCACATGAGCATCTATTCCACAACCACAATGATGACCAATATAACACATTGCATAATCATCTGGTGTTACTTCAAAATATTTTGGTGCAAGGAGTTCCCAATCTTTATGAAATACGATGTCATCATCAATAATAAATGCATATTCATATTTTTTGTTCATTATATATTGATAAGCTGTGAAATGAGCTGCTGCATATTCTTGTTTATGAGGATGTGATACTGTATCCATAAATGCATTATCTTTTGTATTAAATAATGGCGGTTTATCACCAAAAATATTTTGCCAATGTAATGTATTATTTTTTATAGATGGTATTATAATTGGATTTATATTTGTAAAACCTGCTTTTTGTAAACGCTTTTCAGTTCGAATATATGACCCGGATGAAGAACTTGAAGTAATAACTAATACTTGCCCTTGTAAAAAATCATCCCAAACTTTTGGAGCTGGCATACTTATTTATTATTGATATCATTGTCTTTTCTTTAAGTAAGATGTCTACATTTTACTGTACCAAATATAAATCTAAAATAACTAAAATTTTGTCCAAATTCACTTCGTGCACGAATTAAATAATGGATGAATCCTATTGTAACAATAATCATTATTAAAATATACAATATATTTCGCATCTTTCTATATTTTGAAATATCGACATTCGTGTGATTATTTATAAGATATTGCATATGTATTTTAATTAATTGATCAATAATAAGCAAACTAATTATAGTTAATGCAAATGGTAGTATATTTTTTGTTAACATCATGAAAATAACATATATTATAAAACTTTTAATAAAGTTGTAGGAATACCTTCTTTATTATTTGGATCAACAACTGTCATTAGAAAGAAGAATGTTATAAATGCAAATAAATGTTTCATAAACATATTATTAATTATTGTATTTTGTAGTTGACAGGACAATAATAGTGTAAATAATCCAAATAATAACCATAAATACATACCTGCTAGTGCTGTTGTTGTATCAAACGATTTTATATTTATAGATGTTTCTATAGATGATGGTGAAGTAGGTTTTCTGCTAGAGTATTTTTATAATTTTCATTTATTTGTTTCATTTAATTATTTCAATCAGTTATAGTATATTAAGAAATAAGTTTATTTATGATGATGGTCATTATCTGGATTAATACCTTCTTTTTGTGTAATAGGCATTTGTATTTCTGAACCAAAACTATTATTTGCTGATATATATTGTTGTTTTGTACCATATATTTTAATAATATTCTCACGTGAAAGTTTACCCATTACTGCATCAATTTGATCATTTATTGGAATATTCGCATTTTGTAACATTTTATGTACACCATTTTTAGTAATAATATATCCATGAGTACCCCAGAATTCTCTCATTTCTAAGTAATTTTCATGTGGTATAATATCACGGTCTATTTTACCAAGTAAAACAATATCCCAATCCTGTGGAATATTTTTATATAAATAACGTATTCCAGATTTATAAATATTTTCATTAAACCATGCATCATCTTCTAAAATTAATGCATATGGTTTGGAATCATATGATTGTTGTATTTGTTCATATATTTTTAAATGACTTAAATAACATCCTACTGCACCACGTGTTATTTGTGAATGATGATATCGTTGCCCATTATTATTTTCAATATCAACTATTCCAGAATAAACTCGTGGTGTAACATATGGTTCTACATCTATTTCTTTTCCATTAATAGCATCTATTCGAATAAAAGGTATGTTTTTTAAATCTGATTTATTATATAAATGTGTTATAAGGTCTAATCTATCTTTATTTTTTGCAAGATTAATTACATATACATCAATTTGTTCACGTTCAATTTCAATATAGTCTTCTGTAAATTTCTCTATAGTATAAATTTTATATATTAATGAACAAAGAATATATAATAATATAGCTATACAGATACCTATAAATATATATATTATTTGTATATAAAAATTATTTTTTTTTAACATGAAGTTACTCTAATCTATTATAAGAATAAGAATTAGTTCATTTATACAGTTTTAATTGAGAATCAATAATATGTATTTCTAAGAAATTAAAATATAATTCTATAATGAAATCATATTTTGAATTATTTAAAAGAGTAGATTCTTTCAATGCAATTATATTTTTAATTTCTAGTAGTTCTTGTTCATATTTTGAAAATTCATGTAAACAAGTAGTAAGATATTCTTTTCGCAAACAAAGATTTTCATATAATGAAGAAGTCATTCTTATTGTTAAATAAAGAATATTAATTATTTCTTATATATATTCATTTTAGTGGTATAATGAATAATCAGTTATTTTTTCAACAATATCAAATAATACAAATACTTGAACGACAACGTCAGTATAATTATAATGAAGAACAAAAGAAAATTGCACTTATGAAAAACATAGAGGCAAATATATTTGAATTTTTTATAAAGACATATCTTATTAATCTTGATAGATCACCTGAACGATTACAGGTAGTGTTTCCAAGATTACTTGCAGCAGGTTTTACAAATATTGAAAGAATATCTGGTGTAGATGGAGTACTTATGCATATAAATAAAACATTAAGCAATGAATGGGAAAAGCATGGTTCTCCAAAATTTGCAAATCATCATAGTATTTCTTTTGATAAATTATTACAAAAACATATTGGAAGAGAAGGATGTATGTTGTCTCATTTAAATATTTGGAAAAAAATTATTGAAATGGAAAATATTGAAGATAGGACAATGTTTACAGTATTTGAAGATGATATTGACTTTCATGAAAAATGGAATAAACTTGTACCAGATTATTATAATCGCACACCAAAAGATTTTGATATATTATTTATTGGTAATGAAATTGATATTGCATGTGCGGATACTACTATTTGTAAACTACCTACATATTGCACTCATGCATATATTATTACACGAGCTGGAGCACAAAAATTATATAATTTATTATTAAATTATCCAAATGGTATATATACTATTGACCATATGTTATACGATTATATGAAAGCTGGAGTATGCCCATTTAATTGGTATTGTTGGGTGAATCCAACAATTCAAAATATACGTTGGAAATATAGTAGAAATAAAAAAACAACTGGTCTTGTTTTGCAAAATGATGAATTTCCATCATTAATTATTCGATAAGTTTATGAATATATGGAAGTGAAATTATTGAATTTATTTCATTAAAATCTAATGACCATTGACTATTTGTACTCACTATATTATTTATTCGTTGGCTCCTAGTATAATCTAAATAAAATGTTGCAACTATTTGTGATTGCCAAAAATTATTTTCAAGACATTGATGAGCATGAATGAGATAATTTTTGCGAGGTATATTATATTTTACCAAATAAACTATATATTTTAAATTTGGTAGCCAATATATTGAGAAATATGTACTTCTTAATATTTGATATTTATTTACCGCAAAATTTGTGAATGGTTCACCAGATATGGTATGAGTATTTTTATTTTCATCATATATAACTAAGCCGTACGTTTTATCCATTTTTGGTGTAGAAATTGATTGTAATAAAATTCATTTTTTTTACAATTTAAGATTATTTACAATAAATTGGTTTACAAGTACCTTTCTTACACATTTCATAATAATCATTGATTTCTTCACAAATATAGCATATCATTATTGTATCCTCTGTATAAAAATAATTATTTGCTCCCCTGACAGGATTTGAACCTGTGACTTACAGATTTCAGTTGCATTACCAAATGGTAATTTTTTAACAGTCTGCCACTCTAACCAACTGAGTTACAAGGGATCATTATTTGGAGTAAATACCCAAAATATATCAGTAAGATATCTTTAAATGCTTTTTAATTTAATATAGAAGTTCTTCTCCAGGATGAATATCATGCATAGTAAGCATACCAACTTTATCTTCTCCATCATCGCAATTTGTAGTAAGTTGTAACATACAATTTTCATTAAGGCCAATATAATATGCATTACGTATCATTGTTAATATTGAACGTGGAGCTTGTGTTCCATCAATAACATAATCATCATCAATTGTTATAATATATGGGCTTGGATTCTTAACATCCCATGAATATGTATGTATGCCAATTATTTCTCCCAAGTATGTGCCTTCTGGTATAAATTGAGTTGCTATAACTTGTTCACCCATTACAGTCAAACCATATTGAGAGTTATTATACCATGAATCTTTTAAATTTGCAGAGTTTTGAAAACTGTCAATAAGACAATCAATTTCCATAGAATTATGGATATGTCTTATAATATTTGGTGGTGTTGATGGTGTTGGTGGTGTTGATGGTGTTGATCGTGTTGATAATCCATATTAATTTTATAATGAATTCATTTTTTATGTACTTTATTATAATTCATGTAAGTATTTTTAATGGTTTCTATTATTGCAATAGTTGCTTCTTCAGCTGCTTCACATATTGCAGGTGTAGCTCCATTTCCCGGAGCATATTGAATTGACATTCCATTCAAAATAGATACTTATCGAACCGGATCACCAATTTGATTTAATTGAAGATTTGCTTGATACATATCTTGAAGAGTTTCTAATTGTAAACGCATATCTGCGTTTGTTTGCATAAGATGATGCATAAATGCAAGATCTACTTTTACAGGTGGCTCACCTAACCCAAGTATCGCGTCTATATTATTTTGTTCTGACATTATTGAGACTAAAATGTAGTAGTTTAATACTAAAATTAAATTTTGCTTAAATAAAAATGACTTTATTATAATAAATTTTAAATATAAAAATAATTATGGTTGAAATTATTAAACCATTACTTAAATGGGTTAGTGGAAAAACACAGCTTATTGAAGATATATTAGAACATATTCCAAAAGAGATGAATAATTATCATGAACCATTCATTGGTGGTGGAAGTGTCCTATTCGCAGTACTTTCTTATAAAATGTATGGTGAACTTAAAATTAATGGAAGTATATATGCGAGTGATATCAATAAAAATCTTATTTATTTCTACAAAAATATTCAGTCAGATGTTAATGGAGTTCTTTCTGAACTTAAAAAAATTATTAGTGAATTTAATGAAATTAAAGGAACGACAGTTAATCGACTTGCAAGTAATATTAGTGAAGGATTGACTTCGCCAGAATCTTATTATTATTGGATAAGACGAAGTTTTAATAATTTAACTGATGCTGAAAGAAATAGTGTACGTGCAACAGCAATGCTTATATTTATGAACAAAACTTGTTTTCGCGATGTCTATCGTGAAGGACCAAATGGATTCAATGTACCTTATGGAAATTATAAACGCCCATATATTATTGATGAACAACATATTCGCGATGTATCACAACTTATTGAAGATGTAATTTTTACTTGCAGAGGTTTTCAAGAGAGCATTGAAGAAGTTGATAATGATAATGACTTTATTTATCTTGATCCACCATATGCTCCCGAAAATACTTCATCATTTGTAAGTTATACAAGTAAGGGGTTTATTATCGATGATCATAAAAACCTTTTTAAAATATGTAATGAATTATCTTGTAAAATGCTTATAAGTAATGCGGACGTTAAATTAGTCCGTGATGCATTTACAGATGACTTTGTTATAAAAACAATTTCTTGTCGGCGTGCAATTCATTCAAAAGACCCTGCTTCATCTACAAATGAAGTATTAATTACTAATTATACTTACTAGTTATAATCTGTAAATCTAGGATGTGGTGGATAACAATGATGACACTGAAATTTATGTTCTCTATGTTCAATAATTTCATCTATCGAAAATTCTGGATGTCTAATTGACGTTATTATATCGCCGTATTTTATGACATTATTCATTTCATTATCATATTGGTCCCATTCTTCTTGGTCACGTGGTTGTGCTTGCCATCGAGTATGTGTATCAGCTATTAAAGATTCTAAGTTATGTATATATAAGTTTTTATCATTTTGATTAAATTTTTCAATTATAAAAGGATGAATAGTTGCCATAAATTCATCAAATAACATTCTTGAAATATCAATATATTCTGGATAAATTACAAGAATATCTCTGTAATTAAATGTTTGAATTTGTATAAATCTTTCTATATCTTCTTTTGTAAAATCAATATATATTAATGCAATACGTTTTAAATTAAGCAATTTTTTAGCATCATTGTCCTGTGTAGCTCTAATAAGTTCTTCAAATTTTTCAATATAATGTTGACGTAGATATACCCACTCTATTAATCCTGGACGAACGCGAAGTAAGAAATCTTCAAGAGACATAGTATGTAAAGTATTTTGATTAAGTAATGCATCATTTTTAGCTGCTTCTAATGCGGCACGACTTCTTATTTGTTTTGGTAAAAAATGCTGTTTAATAAATACTGGAAGATATTCACGTAAAGATTCATTTATATATTTATTCACTTGCATAAAATTTTGCAAATATCTTGCAGGTATATCATGAGCTATTTTTGCAAGTAAATCTGAATTTAATAAATGTGATATATAATCATTTGGATTTAATTTTTGCGACGATGATACTCTTATCGCTTTTGATTGTGATTGTGAAGTACCTCCTGAAATATTCATCTTACGTAAAGATTTTGTAAGAGATACCTTCAATTTTTTTGTTTTTTGCATTACTACTAAAATAATACTATACAAAAATTATATTATAAGAGTTCAATAACTGCAAATTTAATTGACCAACCATATATATGTGATACCTGTGCAAAAGCTGCATTGCGAGATTTTGCTGTAACGAAAACAGTGGATGGAAGCTTAATATCCGGGTCATCAATTTCCCATTGAATTTCAGTTAATTCATATTGATTTGACATTATTGTTGTTATAGGTTTACTATGGTATACTTTTAAAAATCATTTTTTTATTTTTAATTGAAAAAATGAAGGTTTTATGTACATATAAATTTTAAAAAAACTGTGTTTTTAATAAAAATTGATTTCTTATTTATATTAAATTAAATAGATACTATAAATTGCAAAAAATGTCTAAAATTATTAAAAAGGAAGTTCCTACCTGTCTTATCTGCTGCGAGAAGTTCAATAAGTCTAATCATAAGCCGACTAACTGTCAGTACTGCACTTATGATGTTTGTACTGGATGTGCTACACGTTGGCTTATGAGCAGCAGTGAGGATCCGCACTGTATGAATGATAAATGCAAAAAAGCTTGGAATTATGAATTTCTTACCACAACTTTCACAAAGAAATTTGTTGACGGAGAGTACAAAAAGCGTCGCGAAGCAGTTCTTTTTGAACGCGAGCGCAGCCTTCTTCCAGAGACTCAGCCATATGCCGAAAACTTAAAAGCATTCTGGAATATTGAGAAAGAAATGGACCCAATTGATGAAAAAATGGTAAAGCTCAATGCAAAGCGTGTTGAAAAATATACAAAGTATACTTCATTGCGAAATGATGAGAAAAATATCGAAAAGAAACTTGAATACTACCGAGAAATGCTAGATATTGATATCAAACGCTACTGCCTGAAAATTGAGAAAGACTTTCTTCAGCACAAGCGAGACCTTCTCCATCGCAGAATGAATGGAATTGCTGGTGTGGCTGCTCCAGAAGAAGAGCGCAGAGTATTTGTACGCGCTTGCCCTGCAAATAATTGTAATGGCTTTCTTTCAACCGCTTGGAAGTGTGGACTATGTGAGGTGCGCGTGTGCGCAGATTGTCACGAGATTAAAGAGACAAAAACGCAGTACGATGCTCGCCACCCTAAGGACGAAGATGTGATTCCAGCGCCTGCACACGTTTGTACTGCAGACAGTTTGGCAACTGCAAACTTGCTGCGAGCAGACTCTAAGAATTGTCCTAAGTGCGCAGCGATGATTTTCAAGATCGAAGGTTGTGACCAGATGTACTGTACACAATGCCAGACTGCTTTTAGTTGGCGGACTGGACGAATCGAGACTGGGACAATTCATAACCCACATTATTATGATTTCCTGCGACGCCAAAATAATGGAGTAATTCCGCGCAATCCTGGAGACGTTCCGTGCGGCGGTGGTGGACTGCCTGGACATTATGATTTGCGTCAGCTTTACACACGCGTGGGACTTCCAACTGCTGAACAGGATATCTTGGCACGAATTCATAGAAATCACGCACATATCCAGCACGTAGAGATGCAGCGCTACACTACAAATGGAATCACAGACAATCGTGAGTTGCGCGCAGCTTTCCTTATTCAAAAAATTGATGAGGCAAAATTTAAGTTTACACTGCAGAAAAATGAAAAGGCTCGTAACAAGAAAAACGATATTCGAATGGTTCTTGAAATGTATCAGGCAACAACGGCTGATATATTCCGTAATATGCTAACTGCAACAAATGCTACAGAGATTCTATCGCAAATCCAAGAGTTTCACAATTTGCGCCAATATTTTAATGAATCTATGTTGCCGATTGGCAAACGCTACAATTGTGTGGTTCCATTCATTAGTGACAAGTTTGTATACGATACTGTAAAGTAGTTTAAAAATATAAAATTATAAAAAGAGAAATGCGAAACTGGCGGGTTTTGTATTTTAAAAAATGATTGTAATATGTAAGTGAAGATGGTAAAAAACATACGCATACAAATTAAAGATTTAATTAAAAATTTGAAGAAAGTTATGAAGGGTGGCGACGATGCATATGGTTCCACATCTTTAATTATTGAAGATGAAATTCCGTGTAAATATGAATGGACTTCGCAATTTTATAATCCCAAAATGAAAATGTTAACAAAAATAATTACAGAAAAAAGTATTTATGATAAAGAATTAAAAAATGCGAAATATATTGACGAACGAATTGGAAATAAAGAGAATCTATTATTTCCAATGAAAGCGTGTAGTGGTATTCCTGTTGATGAAAATCTAAAAAAAATATTGCAAAGATATAACCATAAAGATGTTAAAAAAGGGGTCGAATTTGATAAAAATGCGCAAACTATATATATTCTTCAAATTGAAAATGGCGGTGAATCTTTAGAAAAACTCAATGAGAATGGACAATTAAGAGCCTTTAACGATAATGAGTTAATTTCTATTATTGATGATATTGTGGGTGGAATAAAACATCTTCATAGTAAAGCTATGCCACATGGTGACATCAGTCCAGAAAATATTACAATTCGAAGAGATAGTGATAGACCTCGTGCTTATATAATTGATTTAGGAGAAGCAAATAATAAAGCAACCTATGATAGCAAAGTTTTATTTGATGCAAAGAATGCAATTAATTGTGTTCATTTAATTGCACAAAATTTAAGTGGTAACAATCCTATGAAAAATGGTTTAACCAATATTAGAGAAACATTAAATATAGAAGCACTCATTGGTGAATTAACGAAATTACATCAATCTACAAAATCAGATGAAGAAATTGAACGTGAATTTCATGAAAGATTTGGCCCAGGCATGGTAAACTATGATGATCAAGGTACGCCTCCAAGTAGTCCTGTAACTGGCGTAGGAATGAGTTCACCGAAAAGCACGCCTAAAAGACGTCGTCTTGAAATGACTCCGTAAAAAATGATTTGAAATTATATATTTTTTGTAATTAATATGAAGCAAATATATGATACTTGGTTAAACCACCCTGAATGGTGGTTTAACTGTGGAAGTGATGTAGATAAGTATATTTCTAAGATATTTTTTGAAAAAGTCTCTATTGAAAATGTAGAGTCGTATTTAAATACAAAAGAACACTGTATTGGTGCAGTAATATTTTTTGATCAATTTCCACGTCATGTATATAGAGGTGATTTAGGAGCGGCACATTGTATTGAATATTATTTACAATATGCGCTGGTGATAGCTGATTATATTATTGGAGTATATGAACATTTAGAGTGGAAACTATCTGCTTATGAATGGTCATTTATATATTTGCCACAGCGCCATTCACTGGATATAGTACGAATTTTTAAAACTATGAGTCACACTTGGAAAATAATAGGTATGTTTGAAGATGAAAATGAACGAAAACATATGCGTAAATTTTTGCGTGCTACATATGAACGATGTCCACTTCTGCAAAATAGAATGGTTCATAAATATTGTCCCGATGGAGATAATGTGGAATGGAATGGTGAAAAATATGTATGGCTATTAGATTTTACACCTTTTAAAAGAAGTGTTCAAATATTTAATGATAATGATGGAACAATACAAAAACTTATAACTGGAATTGATTTGAAGAAAAAATACATTCTATCACTTTCTGGAGGAGTTGATTCAATGATTTGTAGCTACATTTTAAAAAGTCTTGGTGTGCAATTTTGCGCAGTACATATTAATTACTGTAATCGGCAGGTGTGTGGTGATGAAGAAGAATATTTACTAGACTGGTGTAATTATTTAGGAATTGATTTGTATATTCGCAGATTGCGCGAAATACAACGACAGCCGTCCATTAATGAGGATTTACGAACTATATATGAAGATTATACACGAGATGTGAGATATGCTACATATAAATATGTATGGAATGAATGGGATGCATTGAAGAGTGAGGGGATACCACAAGTTATATTAGGTCACAATCGCGATGATTGTTTTGAAAATATTATGACAAATATTGCACACTGTAGTAAGTATGATAATTTATTTGGAATGCAAAATGTTGGTATTCAAGATGGAATATGCTTTACGCGTCCATTGTTAAATATGACAAAAAGTACAATATATAAATTATCACATGATTGGTCTATACCTCATTTACCTACAAGTACACCTTCGTGGAGTATGCGAGGACAAATTCGTGATATTGTACGTCCTTGTCTTGAAAAATGGCATAGCGAATCTGTAAACGGTTTTATTGAACTATCTGAAACGATGACTGAATTATATTCGTTAATGAATTCTGTAATCGATGGTATTATTAAGAAAATGGTTGAGAAGAATCGTGATGTATACCCACATCGGTTTGTTTATGGGAAATGGTATTGTAATATGTCTGAGTTACATGAGTCATGTTTATTCTGGAAAATATTATTTGGTAAATTAACTAAGAAAATACCTTCAAATAAATCATTGGAGTATTTTAAAATACATTTGAATAATTTTAAAAATAAACACGATAGAAAACTGTCTATTAAAATAAATGAGCAGACACATATAGAATTGATATTAGGAGCGGGTTAGGAAATATGTGTATTTATTACTGACATAAAATTTTAAAAACTCATACTTTAATAGGGATTAATGGAAAAATTAATTATATGTATATTATTTATTGTTATTGTTGTCCTTCTTTTAAGAGACCGTAAATTACAAGAAAATTTTGAGAATAAAGAAATTTATCTTGAAAATAACACTAGTAAAGAAACAGAAAGTAAAATGCAAATAATTGAACCTAAACAAAACTATAAAGAAATACTTGAAAAACCTGATATGAATATTAGTACAACTGAAATTACACAATTAGATGATTCTACAAAATTAAAAGTAGCTATTGTTTCAATGATGCGACGACCAAAAGATATTGATGAATGGTTAGAATATCACCGTTCTTTTGGTATTGTACGTTTTTATATACGTCTTGAAGATAGTGAAGATCTAGAAGAATATTTAGGTAAACAAAAAGATATTACACTTGATCTTGGGAAATCGACTGGAAAAGATGAGTACAAAGAAATTCAAATTAGACAATGTAAAATGGTTGATTTAGCTCTTAAAAAAGCCGAAGAAGATGGTATTGACTGGTTAATTCATATAGATTGTGATGAACTCCTTGATGGTGATATTAAAGAATTATCTAAATTATCAAATAAAGTACGTACAATTGTAATGAATAATAAAGAAGCAATTTATAAAGATATTCCACGTGAGAATGATATGTGTTTTAAAGCTGCATCATTTAGAGATTGCTCATCTGCTTCATCTGGATGTGTAAGTTATGTTAATGGAAAAGCTGGAGGGCGTGTTGCAGATGATGTTCATTGTTTTGGTCCACATAGATTTAGAAGTGATAAGGTTGATACAGAAGAAAAAATTATAAATATGACAATTTTACATTTTGAAAGTTGTGATTTTAATACATATAAGCAAAAATTTAAACACGTTGCAAAAGAACCTAAAAGTGATATTCCATTTCCCTATTATAATGAATCTGTTGCAGCTGCAAAAAAAAATGATGATAAAGCACTTGAAGAAATTTTTAGAAAATATCGTGTTGCGTAAAAAATTATTAATATATATATATATATATAATATAGTGATTATTACTAATACTAATAATGAGTTCAACCGCAAGTTTAACAACTATGATAACAATTGACAGTGCAGATCGTAATCAAATTACATATCCTAATCCTGCACAATATGTTTATAAATTACCACAATCAATTAGAAATGCAGATACAATTGAAATTATGATGTTTCAAATGACAATAGGTGAAAGTAGTGTTAATAATGGAAATAATACTTTTATATTAAGACAAGGTAATGTTAATAAAACTGTAACTATTCCAGAAGGTCAATATGATTTTGCTACTGCGGGAAGTTCAAACGATTTTTCATCTGCAGTAGCTACTTCATTAAATACTGTATCAAGTAATTTTGGAGTTCTACCCTATTATAATAATGCTTATAATAATATTGGTGGTTCATTAGCAATATATAATTCCAATTCATCTCCATTTAATTTAATTATTAATTCAGCAACTTCTCGATTATTAGGATTAAATGCAAGATATGATATTTCTGGAAATTTACTTTCTGGAAATGATCCTCAATATTTTAGAGGGGCCGGAATGTGTATATCAAGTAATATTAATAGTTCTAACTTTATATTTGGTAGTAAAATACCTGATTTAAATGGAGAACCTTATGTTGTATTAAGTATAAATGACTACCATCCAAATATTTCATTATCGAGTACAATGTATAATGGATTTATAACAATTCCTCTTGAAAATAAAACACCTAGAACTCGTTTTACTATGTCAAACGATTTGAAAGAAAAAAAAGGTGTATATAAACTTGGACCAATGCAAACTAAAATTGACCAAATTGCAGTTACAATTACTAGAGGTGATGGGTCATTGTATCAATTTAATGGGTATGATCATCAATTAGTATTACGTGTTATGAGAAAAGATGGTCAAAATTTTTCATCATAATTAAGGTTCTGGTGCAAAAAAATCAACAGCTTTTGAATAAAATGAAGGTGTAGAAGCTATTAATGGTGATTGTATCTGCGATGATGAGAATGATGGTGCTAATTGAAATGAATTATTTTTAGAATCTGAATTTGAATTATTTATAAAATCCATACGAGATTGTGTAGAATCAAGTTGTAATAATGAAGAAGGAGCTGTTACAGATGATATTGGTATAATAGGTGCTGCAACAGGTGATAATGATGAACTTCCACCATCTATAATACTTGATTGAGATTGGGATGCATCGGGAATAACTGCATCAAGTGATGATGTCCCATATATTCTTTGCACTGAAGGTTTATTAATACGTATTGATGGAGATGTTTCATCAAAATATTCATAATTAGATGACCCATATAATTGTACATATAATGATAAAAGTATTGCAATACATATTATAATTAATATATATATTGAATGAATCTCCATTACATAATAGTTATAAAAAAATGAAAAGGGTTAATAAATTATATTAAAATGTATATTCATATTGATATTATATTATGGATATTTCTTCAAAATATTATTTTATTACCATTTGATTATCTTATTGAAACTGACGAATTTCAAATATTTGAAAATGCTGAAAAACAATCTTCAGGATATATAATTTCATATAAAGACCTTTATGATGTAAGATTAAGATTAAGATATTCTATTCAAAATAATGATATCTATTTTGAATCATTTGAAAATATGCTTACAAGTATTTATACAATTTTACCAAATAATTGTATTAAAAAAAATCTCATTAAAACTGCAAAACCTATTTTAAATAGATTCATTGTTGAAAATATGCTTATGAATTGTCATATTAATATAGATTGAGTCATTTTATAATTGAGTTTCCGAAATCATTTCATAAAACAATACATATGCATCACTATTGTTTAAAAGAAATTCGTTTGAAGATATTTCTCGTACATTTTCATCATCATAATTTATCCATTTTGTTGTAAAAGAAGTTTCATTTGAATCTACTACATATAAACAATTGGCAGTGTAATGTCCACCATTATAATGTCCATAATGATTTCCAACTGATAATAGAACATATTTACATTTTGAATTAGTAAATGTAAATTCTAATTCTGAGTTAATATGTACTGGATTTATAATTTTTTGAAAATTACCATGTTCATTCATTAAAAAACGTTTAATGACTACAATGAGTACTTTTGGTAATTTTAATAATTGTATTTGTTTTTTTGCACCAACTTGTTCATTACATTTGTCACATTTCCATCCTTCAACATCTAAATTTTCTATTGTATAAAATTGTAATAGCAAATCTCGTAATTCAGGTACTGATGTTGCATTTTTTTGAATATCAACTGTAAGTGTTGAAAATATTTCTGGATTATAATATTTTTCCGAACATTGTTGTTTAGCACATTGTAATATACCTAATTGTATACCTTGAATTATTTTAATCCATGGAGAAAATTTTTTATTATTACAATTATATATTGTGTGATGAATTTTATTTTCCAAATCATTCGGTGCTTCTTCTAATGTTTTTGAAGGAGGTTGCATAGGTTGTCCAATTTCTTCAGCTACTTTATCAGAAATTAACATCCATAATTCACATAAATCATGTTGTTCACCATGGTGTAAATTATTTGGGAATAATTGATATAATCTATATAATAATGCTTTTGGAGCCACAGTTGCATGTTTTTCATATATTAATTGTAATACATCTTTTATTTGATAAGAAATAGATACTTCATCAAATGTATTTTTTAAGAAAAATTTACGTAATAATGTTGTATGTGTAATACATTGTATAAGTGTATTTACTGCACATGTTGCACCTAAATTACCTAATCCGCCACAGTATGACATACTAATGTATTAATAATATTGAAAAAATAAAGCGTTGATTCTTTATATACTATTTAAACAATTAAGAAATTGAACATGTTTGTGTTTTTTCTTTTGTATCTATTTTGTGTTTATTTTCTGCCATTATTTCTAAACATTTACGAATACTATCTTTAATTGGAAGAACTTCTGGATACCATTCTTGAAGAAGATGTGTATCTAATTGATTATTGCTACGTTTTGATAGAAGAATTTTATTTTGTTCTTCAACTGTAAAATTTTGCCAAGTAAATTGTGGCTCAACTATTTCTTTATACATCGCAAGTATTTCATTATGACTAATTACTCCTGGATTAGTAAGATTAACTGTACCAGTTTTATTTGATTCCATCATTTTAAGAAGAAGAGGCAGAAGTTCTGGAAGAACTGTCATAGAATTTGGAATACTACAGATTTTTTCATAGCTAGTTATTTTTGTAATAAAATTACGTGGATTTTTATCTGCAGTTATTGGCATACGAATGCGAACATTTAATGAATTATCTTTAAAATTATGCATAATACGATCAGTATAGCCTTTTACAATACTGTAAGCTGAACCAAAAAAATCTGGAAGTGCATCTTCATTATAGCTACATGATGTAGGATCTTCTGCTAAGAAAATACATCCAGTACCTAAATATGTATAATGTATATTACGTTTTGCACAATGAAATGCTAATGAAACTGGTGCATAGAGATTATCACATACATTTTCTTTAATTTTTCCTGGAAGTTCTAAATAATCAATTGTAGAATGCCCTGGTCCATGTGTTCTTCCAATAAAACTTACAACATGTGATGGTTGATATTTATCAAGAAGTTTTGCAACAGATTCATCATCATCTGCACGATGATGTGTTTGAATTATTTCATGATTTCCTTTTTTAAGAAGTTGAATAAATTGTCCACCAATCCATCCTTTACTACCAAATACAAGTACTTTCATAGTGTTGTTATTGAATATATGTAATTTACAGAAGCCTTATATAAAGGTTATAATTATATTATAGATATTGTAATGTCATAGTGTATAAAGATATGAGCAGTGTTCAATATAAAATATATGATACATTCTCATATAATGGTGAAGAAATTGCACTCATTCGTGTACAATATTTATATAATACAATTCATACATTTATTATAATTGAAGCACGTGAAACTCATTCTGGAGGTATAAAAACTGAGCTATACTTTGAAAAAAATAAGGTACTATTTGCACCATACATGGATAAAATTAAATATATTATTATTGACTCTTTTGATATCATTAAAAAAATTCCTGAATATAATAAAAATATGTTATGGAAACCTGAAATTTGGATGTTACCTACATCATATGATTCTTGGTGTCGTGAACACTATCAAAGAGATTTTGCAAGTGAATATTTAAATAGTCTTCCTAAAAATGAAGACTATCTATTGTATTGTGGTGATGTAGAAGAAATTCCATGTAAAAGTATTTTTAAGGATCTTAAGAATATTTATACTGAAGGTGGCTTAATACATTTAGAAATGAGTATATATATATATAATTATAAATGGAAAAAAATTTATAAATGGTGTTATCCTTTTATTACAACTCGAAAAAATCTTGCAAAATATTCACTTACTAAATTACGTAATATGATGCCAACAAATGACTCACCTTATATTATAAATGGTGGTTGGAAGTGTATGTACTTTCAATCATATGATGAAATTTATAGAATGATTGAATCATCATCTCATCGTGAATATGATGATGATAAGTATAAAAATATTTTTCATATTAAATCATGTATTGAGAATGGTAAAGATATATTTAATCGTGGATGTTTAGAAAATGGAATCGAAAATAAGGATTTGGATAATTTACCAGAGTTAAAAATCTGAATTATTTTTATATAATTAGTATTAGTTACGAATAATGGCACCTAAATTTTTATATGCTGTTGCGCGAGGTCGACAAACTGGTATTTTTTCAACATGGGCTGAAGCTAAAAAACATATTGATGGATTTAATGGAGCACGATACAAAAAATTCACAACTCGTGAAGATGCAGAAACATTTATACGTGGTAATGGTTCACTTATATTAGGTCAATTTGGAATTATTGATGTTATACCAACCACTGCTCCTTCATTAAATCCAATGGTGTCTCCACATCCAGCAGATGCACTTGTTGTATTTACCGATGGAGCATGTAAAGGAAATGGAAGTACAAATGCACGTGCTGGATATGCTGCAGTATTTCCAAATCATCCACATCTTGATATAAGTGAACCACTTCGAAGTACTACGCGAACAAATAATAGAGCTGAATATACTGGGTGCATTCGTGCACTTGAACAATGTGAGAAAGAAGATCCTGGACTTGGTAAATCAGTATATATGTATACTGATAGCCAGTTACTAATGAATACAGTAACTAAATGGATTAGGAGCTGGAAAAGTAAAGGATGGAAAAAAAGTGATGGTGGAGTAATTTTAAATTTAGATTTAGTTGTAAAACTTGATCAACTCTCAATGCGTAGAAAAATAATTTGGAGATGGGTTGCAGCACATACTGGTCGCGAAGATTGGATGTCAATATGGAATGCACGCGCAGATGAAATGGCTAACAAAGCTTGTCTTAATGATATTTAATAACGTTTTTACCACCATAGGCTGATGATTGTACTGATTGCTTGGGTGCCCATGGACCACATATTCCAAGGCGATACACGAAGTAAAACATTAAATAGCCTACATTTCCAAGACCTGCGAAAAATGCATATAATAATTTTAGACCTGTGCTAATACCTAAACCAGTGTTACATGACCAAGATAAATATGCTGCATATGGTATAGAAAGAACTATTATTAAAATTATAATAATATATTCAATTTTAGAATTAGGTAGAGGTTGTGGTGGAGGTGGTAGTGGAGTTGTAGTGGTCATTGTCTTTTTATACTATAGAAAGATTATTTAAAAATTGATGTAAAAATAATATTTAAATTAACTAATATAGCTAAATGTATAGATCATTTAAAATAGTCGCTTGTAATGTATTACCTCCTCAAATTTCATCATATCCTGAATATAAAATAGAATATACTAGACCTGCACCTGCACCTGCACCTTCACGAAAATTAATATATATAGCACCATCTATACACACTTCAAAAGATTGGGATTATTCTAAATTTATTGAAAATGTAACCAATAATGAAATAGAATCGGTGCATATTACTCAAGACCAACATTTTGTTAAAATATTATTTAAAAATTCAACTGAAAAAGAGCTATTATTACCAGAAGGGTATGATATTATAAATTTTCTTATAGATAATAATGTTGATATTCATATAGATTCTAATCATAAACCACCAATTCAGCTATCAGTTTTAGATATATCACTTATTATATTACAATGTATTTTTCTTTCATTTGTTATTAAAACAATTTTAACAAATAAAAAAACTGATAGTATAAAACCCCCACCTATATTAGATCAATATGACCAAAATATTAAAATGACTGCATATCGTGAATCTGGAAAATTGATATCACAATTATTGACAAATACTATTGATTCTATTGAAAGCATAAGTATTGATCCAATTTTTCAGATCCAAAGCTTACCAAATATACCCGACCGTGTAAATTTAGAAAGTCGCTTAAAAATAATTTTAGGTGGACGTGTCGCAGAAGAAATAATATTTGGAGCATTGCGTTCTTCAAGTGGAAAAAGTAGTGATATTGAAATTGCAATTCAATTAGCATATGATATAATTGCAACATATGGCTTCAGTCAAAGTATAGGTGTAACTGAATGGGATACTTGGAATACACCACAACTACAAGAAATGATTCAAAATACTGCAAATGATATTATTAAAAAAACACATAAACAAATTCGTAAACTTATTATTAAAAATAGAATTTTACTTAATAGTCTCGCAGAAGAACTTATGGAAAAACGAATATTATACAAAGATGATATTCGCGCAATTATTTTACGAGTATATAAAAAAACTCGCAAATTTAATAATAAATTAATAAAGCATTTAAACATTACAGATGTTGAAGTTACATACAAAAATGGAAGTGGTAAATGAGATAATGGAACCAGTGTCAGTGCCATTATTTCAAATTATTTTACAAAATAAAGAACTTGTAAGAACTCATGTTACATATTGGGAAAAGAATTTAAAAAATTTTGTTGTTGCTTATTTAAACAATAATAATGTTGATAAAGATGATGACATTCTTGTACCAAAATATTTAGTCGACGCTCCTTTTGAAACACCAAGTACTATCGATTATATCGATGAAGACTATGAAGTCATTCTTGTAAATGAAAATAATAAAGAAAATATAATTCCAAATTATATTGAAGAACCAAATCATTATACTGTACGCGTACGTTCATTTAATGATGAAGACGAAGAAGACGACGAGGAAGAAGATGAAGAAGACGACGAAGATGAAGACGACGAAGAAGACGATGGACCACCACCACTTATGTCATTAGATGACGAATGCGATTGTGAAGATGATTGTGATTGCACTCATTGTGAATGTGAATGTGAAAGATGCTATTATATTAAACGTGATGAGCAAGCATATCGTGACTTTGAAGAAGCAGAGAAAACACAAGATAATTTAACTTGTATTAGTAAAACTTGTGCGTCTTTTGTTTTGGTAAGTTATTTATTTGCATTTACAATACCAATGTTTTTATTTATAACAAACCCAATGAACAATATGAATACGACTGTTCATATTGAATTATAAAAATTACAAAATATTATATTAATGGCTGAGTTTCAAATATTATAATATTCATTTTTCTTAATTGTGCATTTTTATGTACTTGTTTCATAAAAGGTAATGTATCTTTAATAAAATTTTGTTCATCAAAATTTGTTGGTACTTTTAAAATTATATATTTTGTATATTGATGAAATTGTTTACAAACTTCACTCAATGGAGTATGTGACAAATAAAGTTCTACAGATTGTTGAATTTTATATTCTGGACCACCCCAAGGAGGATCAATAAATATTGCATCTTGATATTGTTTTACACATTCTATTAATGCATCTCCATTGCGACATTCTATTGTATTTGATGAAGAAATAAGTGTTGTTTTAAGTTTGCTGATATTTTCTTGCAAATATTCAAAACGAACTTTATCATATTCTATAGCAAGAACGTGTGAAAAATTTTGTAAGAATGAAAATGCTGACCCACCTATACAGGCTGTTGCATCTGTAATATGAGCTGTTTTTGGTATAAACTTTAAAATATCTTTTGTTATTTTATCAGCAGTTAGTTGATCTGTAGTACTAAATAATGCTTCTGTATCTAATTTTAATTCTTTTCTAATATCTGTTGGTACAAATCTAAATAAAAAATCTTTTTTATCAGTCATACCCATTAAGTATAACATTATGTTAAAGCTTTAAATTAAACTTAGTTAATTAGTATCATTTTTTATTTTAATTACATTGCAATCTTGAATACATCAAATATTACAGCTTTTATTCTTTGAACTAATTCTTTAAAATCAAGATGAGTTTGATGATTTATATCTGGATTACTATCATTGCGATATCCTTCATCTGCCATATAATCGAGAAATGCTTTAAGCTCTTCTAATTTGCGCTCTGTCTTAATCATTGGAGCGTCACTATTACGTAATACCATGAGACCAGAGAATCCTTGGGCTACATTACAGGTGAGTTTAGGATAGAGATCCTTATCATGTTTTGTTTCCCATTTATTGTGACCTACATGAACCTGTGAATATACATTTTGCATATTTGTTTTCTTTATACATTTATTCACTGGATTTGCCATAAGGTGTCGCATATAAGTCTCAAGCATCGTTATTTTTTTAGAATCATCCATATCCTTGTGTGTTATTTTGAGTATTTTTTTAAGGTCTGGATTTGTTATATGGTCTGTAACAAAATCGAGATTTTCTAACTTAGTAGGGTCTACTGCAAGTATTGTTATATTATTATTTATTGTATTATTAATTGTATTATTTTGATTACCACTTATATATGTGTTATTTATTGTTTGTGGAGCGGTAGTGGGAGAGGGTGGGAGTGTTTGGGAGGGTAGAGTTAAATTAACTATAGAGCGCGTACTACATGTTTTAAGATGAAAACTTTTAGCAGAATGACTATTAAATATGCGATGACATATATGACACTCTAATGAGTTTTTAACACCTTTACACACATTCATATGATATTTTAAATTTCGTTTGTTTGATAAAACTTTAGTACATTTTTCACATTGAAATGGTGATAATATATTTTCACAAGTGATGTTGGGATTTTCGCATTTTTCCTTGATATTTGTGCTATCCGGCGATTTTTTATCATTTTCAGAAGATTCATGTTTTCTTATACAATGTCGTTTCAAATTACATTTTATATCTGTTATATATGAACATTGAGTACATTTGTGAAGCATTGCTTATCCACAAGCAATCTTTTCTATATTATCATGATATTATATATTTATTCTTTTAAATCCTTTTTGTTATTATATTATTTGCGATATTATTAAAGAGAGAGATATTTTTTATTTTTAATATTTTATAATATTTTAAAAAGTATTATTAGTATAGTCTAATAGAAAAGATTTTCTTAGTTAACTATTTTAAAATATTTTTGTTTATATTCATTTAAATTTTGTGTTCCCATTGAACAATTACATGACTTACATATTGGTCTTAAATTTGTAAGAGAAATATCACCACCATTCTTCTCAGCTATTACATGACCGCAATGAAAATCAAATTGAGATATTTTAATATTATTACATACATAACAGGTTGTTTCACCGATTGTTCTACCAATATACGTATCCCATACTGATATTCTAACACTCTGTGGTA
>Ga0136642_1000229_pt1 | contig 34018 bp, 53 predicted proteins | sample LowCatLa1302831Y_FD_115313 | JGI IMG/M metagenome (GOLD analysis project Ga0136642, IMG submission 115313) | Freshwater microbial communities from Lower Cathedral Lake, Yosemite National Park, California, USA - 13028-31Y | ecosystem: Environmental > Aquatic > Freshwater > Lake ... | reverse complement strand
GATAATGGAGAAACTGCACACTTTAGCAGTTATCAAGTGGCACTAACGCCACAAACTGGCCTTGTGGCAAAGGCTGAACTTGCGCTGGTGTCGGACTCAACCTGCCCATTGTTTGGCGGCACCATTGCTGCTGATGTGGTGCTGACTGACCTTGATGCCGCCAAAGCCAAAAAGCAGTTGGAAATCTCAGCGGCTAAGAACATAGAGATGTACGCCGACAAGACCACGAGCCTTGGGGTGTTTGGTTCAACGGAGTCGGACAAAAACAAACTGAGCATCTGCATCCAAGTGACCCAGTTGGCAGCAGCAGCAGGGCAACCAGCAGAGTGTGGATACAAGACAGCAGACGGCGTCTATTCAATCTACACGCTGGCGCAGTTGGAAAAGATCGCGCTGGAGATTGCTGCCCAAGTGATTCCGCTCTATCAAAAGGAAGCGGGGCTGGTGGCACAGATTGGCGCTGCCACGACGGCTGAAGAACTTGACCTTATCAATTGGTGATATATGCCTAAGAAGAAGACCCCATCCTTAGCCATTGGTAGAGGCGAAAAACTTCCCGTATCTAAGGGTGCGGGCTTGACCGCCAAGGGCAGAGAGAAATACAACAATGCGACCGGCTCCAACCTTAAGGCACCGCAGCCACAAGGCGGGGCGCGGAAAGATTCGTTCTGCGCGAGGATGAGCGGAATGCCTGGTCCTATGAAAGACAAGGACGGCAAGCCTACTCGCAAGGCAGCTGCGCTGTCGCGGTGGAAGTGTAAGTAATCATGCTTGGATTTGGCCCAATCTCTAGCCTTCCAATCTCGGGTCTTCCGAGTGTTGCGGCAGTTGCGCCAGCTCAACCTTCTTCCAACATTACTGGTTCGTATGCAGACAAATCATCGTTTGACTTTGACGCTCTTGCTTACGTCAAGTTTGGTGACGTTGATGGTTTGCAAACGTTTTTGTACGAAAATGCTAGGCAGCATCAGGTGTTTTATGAGATGTTGGCAGGCAAGGGCATAGCCACGCCTTTGTACCCAATAGCTGATGCAGACCCCAGCAACCTTGATGATTGGCTGTTTGTTCACAACGAGATCCATCAACGGTTGGCATCTCAACTAGGTTTAGACAATCCGTTCAACTTGTTGGATAGCGATTGGCGGGTAGAAGATGATTTTTATAATTGGCTCAGTTCGCACGAGTCTATTCACCGCCAGATTGAAAACGCTCTTGTAACGCAATGAGGATCTTATGGCTCTTGACATGAGAAACATGGAGGCGGCACTAGCCCTATTTCCGCCACAGTTGCGCCAACAATTGCAGCAACAAATTGCTTCCAAGCAAGTCTACGATCAAGGAATTGCCAAACTGTCGCAACAACTGGGAGCGCAAGCCCAGCAGTACGGTTTTAGTTGGAAAGGCAATATGGATGCGGCTTTCCATCAAGGCAAGATGGCAAAGATCTTGTACGACAAAGGCGTTCGTGATTTGAACGATCTTGGTTACACGCCTGATGGCAAGAACATGATCAACAAAACCACGGGACAGATTGTTCCTTGGTACAAAGACAACAAGGTTGACGCTAAAGGCAAGGCTCAGATTGGTTGGGAAGCTGCTGGTGAAGGCAGAACCGACTACTACGCTCATCGCGGCCCTAACGGTGTGCCCGTGTTTGCTCCTGAGTGGAAGAGCAACGCTCCTGGAGGATTTGGCGGGTTTTTGCTCAAGGCGGCTCCGATTGCAGCCTATTTTATTCCTGGTGTTGGGCCAATCGGGCAAGCGGCAATTGCCAGCGCGTTGACTGCTGCTCAAGGTGGAAAAATTGGCGACATCTTAAAAAGCGGCGGGGCTGCGTATTTGGGTGGTCAAGCAGGACAGTTGGCAAAAGGGGCAGTTGGCGGTGCATTAGGTCAAGCTGGTGGATCTGCTGTAGGTGGTGCAGCGTCAGGGGCTACAAACGCAGCCATACGGGGACAAAACATCTTTCAAGGCGCAGTTAGGGGCGGTGCTGCTGCTGGCTTGGGAGATTTGGGGTATCAGGGTTACAAAGACCTGACATCAACGCCAGGATTGACTACCAGCGGTGCTGGCGGTGGTCTTAAAGTCACTCCTAGTGGAAATGCTTACACGCCAGGTCAAGCAGACTACAGCCTCGCATCAAACATGAATCAAGGCGAGGGTTTGAGATTTGGTGGCTCACCATCGGGTCAAGGACTCAATTTTGATGCTGGTGCATTTCAGACAGGATTGATGTTTGATCAACCCTCTGCTTCTCAGCCTAGATACGGAACGTCACAAGGTTTGGGGAGGACTGCTGACAGTTTGGCTCGAGGCGTTATTGGTGCAGGGTTGAACTACGCGCTTGCTCCAGACAGAACCACATCTGGGCCAGCAAGAACCGCTCAACAGCAAGGCAATTCAACAAGGTATTTGGGGCCAACCGAGCCATCCGTTCAGTACGGAAGAGCGGCGGTAAGTCCTGTTACTACTGTTGCTACTCAGGGATTGGGTGGTTACAACCCAGGCGACGTATCTACGGAAGCAACAGGCAATCCTCGAAAAAATGTATGGAACGAGGCATCTTTACGTCTTAAAGACGCATTAGGAGTTTGACATGGCTGATCTTCAACAACTGCTTGGGATGAACACCAACGTCCGGCAAATTGCGTCATTGCTAAAAGCAAAAGCTCCTGCGGGAGAGCATCTGGCTTACATCAATGATGAAGAAGCGCAAATGTTGCGAGATCATGGTGGCAGCGGACATTTACACGCAGACACAGGCATCCCGTCTTACGCTTACGGAAATGATTACTCCTATGCCAGTCCTGATGAGTTGCAGAACTTTGGTGGATTTGGTCTTGGGCATGAAGATGCTTCACCTCAAACAGAACAGTATTCTGACTACTCGGCTGGGTCGGGAGGTCAACCAAATGCTTATGGTTTGACGTCATCGTATAACAGCCCCACCACTACCGATTACTCAATTGCAAATGCTCCATCAGGAGAGCAAGATGCAACGGGACAAGGATTTCGGTTTGGCAATGCGCCTCAAGGGCAAGGCATGACCATGGGCGGTGCGCCACAGGGTCAAGGTATTAACTTTGGACAGGTCGCGCCAACACCGACTGTTCAAGACCCTAATTTTCTACAGCAGATATTAAATGCTGGCTCACAAGGAATTGACAGGCTTGTGGGAGGAATTCCTAACGCTGTAGGAAACTTGCCAGAAGCGCTGGTAAGAAGCCTTCCTCAGTTGTTGCAAGCCCGTCAGCAAGGCAAGGCTGTGCAGCGTGCGGCTCAGGAAACTCAGCAGAATGTAGTGCAACCTATTCGGCAAATAGGGCAACCGTACATTCAGCGCGGAGAGGCAGGACTTGCTCGATCTACGCAGGGAGATCTCACTCCAGGCCAACTCCAGCAGATGAATGCGGCAAAAGCAAGAGTGGCGCAAGGGTCAGACAGACTGGGCGGCGTAGGCGCACAGCAAGCTCAAAACAGGCTCGTAGAAATGCAAACAAACATGGTTCAGCAGAACTATCAAAATTCATTGCAAGAGATGGCTATGGGTGACAAGTACTTGATGGCGGCAATCCAAGCGGGTGTGTTGAGCAACAAGGATGTGGCGGCACAGACTCAGAAGTTGATGTCTAATCTGTTCTACAACATGCTCCCAGGCACACAACCTGTACAGGGGTAAATATGGCTACTGCCGCACTCATTTCCGCGCTGAACGTCAATCCTGTGGATAAAGCCGTCAGGGCAGCTGCTGCTGCGCCTTCTGCTGATTCTCCACAACCCAAACAAAATTTAGGCACAAAGCTGGAACAAGAGCGTGACTCTGCCAGAGAAAACGTTGCCAAGTTGGTTGGCGAAGACGCTCAGTACAAAAACGATCAGGAGATGTTCAAAGTTCAGCAGCAGGGTGAAGATGCTGCAAAGAAAGCTGAACTTATTCGACAAGAGCGATCATCCATTACCGGATCTGATCCCTACAAACAATTGCAGGAAACAGAACTGTCTATTGCTAAGGAGCAGTTCCATCCTACAGAGCGCAGCATTGGTGAAAACCTAGCCCTTGCCGCTGCCACAACGATCATGGGACACATGATTGGTACGGGTGGAAAGGTTCCGGCAACCATCACGTTGGCTGGAATGAACGGCATGATGGAAGGCATTCGAGCGGGTGATCTCAACCGCTACAAAGAACAAAAGCAGAAGTTTGAAGACGGGCTGAACAATCTTGTTCGCAAGAGTCAGACTCTATCCAAGCAACTGGAGCGCATCACCAAACTTGCTGCCACAGACAAGGAAGAAGCGTATTACGAGGCGCAGGCATTGTTTGCCAAAGAGGGTGCTGACTTCATGGCTCAACACGCCAGACAGCGCGGCCTTGCATCTACGCTAGAACTGGCAAAAGCGTCTGCAAAAAAGGCAGAAGAAACACTTGCCAAGTACGATCTTGAAAAACAAAGACGAGAAGACAGGATAGAACAAGCAAGGCTAGTTGCTGGTTTGCGAGAGCCAAAAACAACTTTGAAAATTGTTGGCGTGACTCCAGAAGGATATGGCGTTTATGTAATGCCGGATGGAACAGAGCGTGTTGGAACAACAAAACTTGGCGCTAAAGGAAGGGCGGGGACTAGCGCAACAGGTGGCATTTCTTCAGTAATTCGAGAAGCAACCGGATTAGACTTGCCAACAAAAGATGCTGCGGTTGTTCAATCTAGCGTGCAAGGCATTAGAACGATTGAGGGACTTCAACGCGATCTGCAAGATCCAGAAGTTACTAAAGGATTGAAAGCAAAAGCGGCTTCATTCTTTGAAAAGTTGAGTTCGTTGCCTGAGTCAACGGACGCCACTTCCGCTACGAATCAAATTTTGACGGGAACAGACAAGACTACCTTGTTCTTGAAAAAAGCAATGCTGTCTGCCTATGCTATTGAGCGAGCTGCCACTGGTGGGCAACGGGTCACCGTTCAAATGATGAAACAAGTTGGCCCTGTTCTTGACCCAACAAACTACACCGGCCCAGCTTTCAATGCACTTTTAGATGATCGTCGTCAAGATTTGTATTCAACTTTGCACGATTACGGTTTGAAGCCGCAAGACATTAAAACATTGTCGGCTCAAGTGCCATATACCCCGTATCTCGAAGAGCAAAAGACACCAACAGAACGTGCTTCATCAGTCGTTAATCCATCTGTTTCTGAAAAACAAGATGCATTGCCAAACGAACTCGTACATGCCGACGCGAAAGGAAACAAAGCCGTAGTTCGTAATGGTCGTTGGGTTGAGGTGAAGTAATGGCTTTTGACCCATCTACCGCAAAACCGGTTTCTGGTGGATTTGATCCATCAACAGCAAAACCAATTTCTTCTGAACCATTCTCAGGGCAAGGCGCATATCGTGCCGCCGTGAAGTCTTTGGGTGAAGAGGCGGGTGGTCTTGCTGGTATTGCACCTGGCGCTGCTATGGGTGCAGAAATGGGCGCTCCGTTAGGGCTTCCAGGCGTGATTGGCGGTGGACTTGCTGGTGGTGCGTTGGGCTACATGGGAGGCAAAAACCTTCAAGAACAAGCTGGAAAACTTGTTCCCGCTGGAGTGAAAGAGTTCTTTGGGTTTAGCCCAGAACAACGCGCAGAAGAACGCAAACAGTACCCTATAGCTTCTTTGGTTGGTGGAACTGTTGTGCCTTTGGTTGCTGGTGGAGCGCCACTAGTCAAGCCAGCGTACAAAACTGCTGCCGAACTGTTGGGGAAAGCCAGAGGAGTAGGCATCAAAGATCTGGCATCAGCATTACGGGAAAAAACAACAAGAATGTTGACTCCCAAGATTGCTGAAGAACTAAGCAAGATTTCCGAAAGCGAACGAGTGCTAAGGGAAATGGAACGTTCTCCTGACGTTGCCGCTGGTCGAGTCCAACCTACAGATGCTTCAAAAGTACCCCAAATTGCAGAACGTACAGGTGTTCGTGAGCGATTGGGCGCTGCTATTCAAAAAGCAAAACAAGTTGCTGACCAAGCTCACGGCAAAATAACCTCGGCATTAAACGCATTTCATCCCAAATCTGGAGTGTTGCCAGAAGATGTTGGTGCAATCATTCAGCCAGTAGGTAGATCAAATATTCAATCTGCAGCAGCAACTCGGACTGAAGAAGCGATTACAAAAATTAAAGATCCAGCTTTTGCAGAAGCAAAGCCCAGAGAATCGGCTGGCGACTTTATTTCTACAAACCCACAAAGCAAACCAATCTTTGATGAGGCAATTAACACGCTTGAACGGCAAATTGAAGGAACAACGGAGCCATTCAAGAGCCAATTAAGGGCCAGGCTTCAATCGTTGAGGGGAGAAGAAGTTCCTCTTAATGCGGCAGAGATGAGGTCGGAAATTGCAAAAGCCTCTAGTCCGGCTCAATTATTGTTGTCTGGCGGAAGGCAAATAGCTCCTAAAACAACAAAAACCCAACCAATCACGTTAGAGCAAGCCGAATTTATGCGGCGAATGCTTACTGACAGAAAATTGGCTGAAGAGTCCGGGTTTGCGGCATTAGATGGTAGCCGTAGGCAAGCAGTTGCAAAAATGCTTTCTGAGGCAATGAAACAATACGAACCAAGGGTTGGGGAGTACCTTTCAAAATACAGACAGTTGTCCGCTCCTATTGAAAAAGCTACGGCTGGCCGTGGTGGGGCATTGACAGAAGCAGATCTACTTGCTGAACAAGAAGTGTTGTTTTCAGCCGATAAAGCTGCAACAGCAAAGTACTACCTTGATGGATCTCAAGAACGAGCGGAACGTTTGCTTGCGTTAACCGGCGGCAAAAAGCCAGAAGTTGTTGATGCGATAAAAGGATATTTTCGGACTCAAATGGAAAGCATGTCTTCCAAAGAGGTCTCAAAATTTATCAAAAACAATGAAGGATTTCTTAGAGTTTTTAGCGAACTCAAGGCTCCAATGGAGTCTGTTGCGAAAGTTAAAGAAACCGCAGAAGCATCGTTAAGCAAAGTTCCAGAAGTAGAAGATTTGGCAAAAAAAGCGTCTTCAAGACTTGAAAAAGTATTGGGAACGGTTGAGAGCCCAAAGGATTTTCTTCAGCGTGTAAAAAATGCCAAAGAAAAGCCAATCCCTCCACAAGCTAGGTTCCAAACTCAACAGGCACAATCTATCAAAGCCAAAGATGCAATGATGGAGCTTCAGTCCAATTTGGACAGGGCAAGCAAGCCACAAGAAGTTGAAGCAGCAGTCAAATCCACGGCGGAAAATTTGAAAAACTTGGGCGTTATTGATGAAGCCACAAGAAATTCAATGTTGGTTGAAGCTAAAAAGTTGAGTTCAAGTCTTGAAGACAAGGCAAAAGCTCAAAAGCTAATTTATCAAGCAATCAGCGCATCACTAGGATATGGGGTGCTTGGTTATGGTGCAAAACGTTACTTACTTAAAGAAGAGTAATCATGGCAACAAAAATGAGCAAGTCTCAAATCCAATGTTCTGCCCGTGAGGGTGGTGAGAACAAATTGCGCGGATCTCGAGACGCCCAACGTGCCCAACGCAAGATGGCTAAAGAAGATTCCCGTAAGAAGGCTCCCAGCAATCCTAAACGCGCGTATTCACGGTAATGAAAGACGGCCTGTACTCCAACATACACCGCAAGCGTCAGCGTATAGCTGCTGGAAGCGGTGAGCGTATGCGTAAGCCTGGCTCATCAGGTGCGCCTACAGCGTCTGCATTTCGCAAGTCTGCAAAGACAGCCAAGCGTAAGAATCGTCGATGACCACCAAAAAGCAAAAGGGCATCAATCCAGACCTTGAGAAGGCTATCAACAAGTTGATGGCGCAGATCATGGCTGACCCAGAGGCCACGATCACAGACAAAATGAAAGTGATCGACAGGGCGTTGAAGCTTGAAGCTTTGAAGATGAAAGATGACGATGCCGGATGGGGAACTGGTTTCTTTGGCGGCAAAGACGATGATGATGATGATGACAAGTGATATGATGAAAGCCCATTAATTGAGGCTATAAAGAGACTATGGATCCCTTGAAAATCATCCGACTCGCGTTTTCCGTCATCTCAGACCGTTTGATTTCGGTTATGTCTTTGTGCATGGCATGTGGACTTAGCTGCTGGTCTATGTGGGGGCCATCTTGGGAGAGGATCGCCACACTAGCAATCTTTGTTCTTTTCGCGTATCTTGTTGCAAGAGTTCCCAAGGAGAAAAAACATGACTCATCATCTGAAACCAACGTGTGAATACGTCAAGCCCGTAGCAGACTGCCACGGCAACGTAAGCAAAGCTACGCCTGTAGGCCGCAACCAGACGGTGTGGTCATTCAAGGCAAAGCCTAACAACGCTTATAGCCGCAAGGAGTCTCCGACCACTCCTGGCAAAGAGCAGAAGGTGTACTGATGGCTAATAACATTGCATTTCAGCCTATGGGCAAGACTGTGCTTGTTGCGCTGACTGCGAACGTTGCCAACGCAGTCACCATCACGGCAGATTCACCTTGCAGCCAGATCAGGCTGCATAATGGCACGGCGAATGATGCCTACGCATCGTTTTATCAGTCCAACTTGACTGCTGTACCAGCCGTGATTCCTGTTGCAGGAACCCCAAGCTACGGAATGGTAATTAGGGGAAATGCGACGACGGTCAGTTCAGTTCCGCAAGTTGCTACGTCAACTCCATCGTTGACCGTATCCTTGATTTCCGCATCTACTGGCAACGTGTATATCACCCCTGGTGAAGGCGGCATTTCTGCGTAAGTTGGTGGGAAAGTAGATTCTGCGCCCACCACGCAGTAAGGAGGATGAGAGCCGTGACTACTTACGGGGCAAGCTCTCATCGCCAGACGCACCTACATCTACTAGGCGCGGTGCGTGTTGGCTAAAAGTAACGCCCCGTTCGATCTGTTCTGTAGTCCAGAACCTATGCCCGTTAGCGCACTCTCTACGCCTTCTCTGGCCTCTTGTTTCCACTACTCGATGCCAAGCGCCGCACTCGGGGCATTTTAAGGCGTTGGAATTAGGTTGCCTTCGAAAAGATAGCTTCCCAGGTGTCCAAGTCTTGCCCACGGTGCTGCCCAAATTTGAATGCCGTTCTCGCGGCAGATTTTGCAAAAAGCGTAGTCTTCAGACAGCAGTCGCTCTGACTCTGGTTCAATAAAAACGGGAAAGTACTCGTAGATGCGATCTGGTATTGCGCCAGCTCTGGAGTCTATGACGTCATTGACGTAAGACTTCACCACAGGCTTGAGCTTCAAGAATACATCTTTCTTGACCAGCATGAAACCTGTACCACCGTTCCAAATCTCGAACGGTTCATTCACAGGCACAGTCTTGTTCATCTCATTATCCTTGAGGTTGACAACGAAGCTGCCTGTGTAGTGCTTGATCTGATCTACAGGCACGCCTTCTTTCAAGAACTTGTCTACAGAGTTCCAGTTGATCTCTTTTTTAGGATAGATGCCGCAGATGACGTCAACCTCTGCGGCGATCATCTGGAGAATGTCTTCCGGCCTGAACCAGATGTCTGCGTCAATCCACATCAAGTGAGTGCAGTCATCACGAGACATGAACTTGTTAGCCAGACCATTCCTAGCCCTTTGCACCAGGCTTTCGTTGAACATGGCGCAGTAAGACATCTCCACGCCCCTGTCCTTGCACAGAATAGCCAGTTGCAACAAGGCTTGTGTGTAGAACCCTGTGCATTGCCCACCGTACATTGGTGTGCATACAAGGATGTGCGGCCTCTTCTTTTCTTCTGCGGGTGCAGTTACTTTCTTTTTGCTCACGACAGATCCTCGATTCTCATAACGTAGCGTCCTTTCACGTTCTTGCGCCAACCGTGAACTTCAATCCTCACTCCTGCCTTGCGGACGATAGGCAGGGTATCTGACTCCATCATTTTCTTTATACGGGATGAGACGCCAGTAGCGGTGACCTGTACAGCCAGGATCTCGTTCTCGCGGATAGCAAGGATGTCGCACCATCCCCAGAGGTCTTTACGGGTCTTTGTGAAACTATTCCACTTTTCCACAACCTCGCACAAATAACCCTGCTCACGCAAGTAGACAAGACTTCTCTGTGTAGGTGTCATTTATGGTGTGGAGATAATTTACCTGAACTCACTCAATTCCATGCGCCTTCTCAATGGCACGGGCGAAGGCCAGCGAAAATTCATATGTAGGCGGAGATGTTGCCCATTTCATGCGCTCACAATCTAGTATTTTTGCGATCTGCGCATCCGTCAGCGGCTTGCGCTGGGGTGGGGATGGCTGATCAGGCTGCGCGAGGGCACAGTCAGGGTGATGGTTATGCCAAGTGCAGTGCAAGTCGCAAAATGACTCATTCGGCCCCGCGAGGGCTTTGAGTCGCTGAATCTCGGCCATATGCTCCCGCAGCGATTCCTCCAAAGCCTCGACGCGATCCCAGTCAGGGTTAAATGGCTCAGGCTGCGCGAGGGCATCGCGGAGGGCGGTGATGGCATAGGTAGGACCGCTAAACGGGCTTTCTTTGCGGCTCTTGTGAAATTCGGTCTCGTACTTCGAAGCCAACAGCAACAAACTCTCTGCTTTGCGTAGGTCATTCATTCTTTCACCCTGCTGTGTTTGCGGATGTGTTCCGCTAGTGCAACGTAATCGCTGCGGATGTTGGAAGGGATAGGTTTTGTCAGAACGTATCCCTGCCCCGTCTTTTCCAGTTCATCGTCAGCAAACTTGTCCATGCAATTACTGCGAAGTTGCAACAAGAACCTGGCGACCCCTGCGGAGTCCTTGTAGTTAAGCATCAGAACTCTTCTTTCAATTCTTTGTGACGTTGTTTGTGGCATGGCTGGCATAGCCACATTACATCTAAAGGCTTGTCATAGTCTTCATGGTGAGCCAAGCTTTTCTCATTTCCACATTTAACGCATGGCGATTTATATAGAATTCCAGCTTTTATGGCCCTTGAAACAGAACTATGAGCTACTGCTCTTCGTTTATCTGCGGCTCTCCATGCGCGAGTGACTTCAATATTCAAAGAAATTCGGTTGGTTAGTTTTCCTCGATCTCTGTCATAAGCCCTAATTTTTTCTAAATTTAATTTTCGATGTTTGGAAACATCATTTTTTGTACAAGTTTTGCACTTGTTTAGATGTCCATCCCCCATCATTGAGTGTTTGTAAAACTCATCTAATGGCAGGACGGACTTGCACTTAAAACACTCTTTAGAACGAACCATGCTGCACCCCTGTGCTGATGATGCAACCATTATAGGCCCGTTCTAGTTAAAAGGTACGTCATTGTCATCATCATGATTCTTGTAAGGATTGGTCTTCCTTGCTGGCGCGTTATATCCGCGCTGCACTTCCCGAGGCTGATCCATTTCTGCCCTCTTCTTCTTAGCCCAGTTGTCTTCCTTGATGCTGAGAAGAGGAACACCCAACTTCGTGTCCTTTTGCCATGCGGCGAATTTGAGAGTCTCGCCGGCCTTGTAGTCCATCTCGAGGAGGATCTGGCCTTTGAAGTCTGGCCCTTGCGGTGACTTGCGGGATTCTTTGTGTTCCCAGAAGGCAACGCCTGTTCCTGCGAGGGGTCGGTGCGGGTTGTTATCCATATCTTCTTTCTTGTTCCTGTTGAAATAAGTGGGGAGGCAGTCCTTGAGGGAAACCATGCCGCCTCAAAACGGTGCTGCTGCTTCGTCTGGGGCGGCTTCTGGCTTTACCTCTGCCGTACCCCCCAGTTCAACGATTGCAGCCCTCATGCGAGTTTTCTCGAGGCTTGTAAGTGAGTCCAGAAACTCTTTGTTTATGTCCCAAAGTCCCTGCACCTTCTCGCGCTTCTGAAGAGAATTCAGCTTCTGAGCCGCGCAGATCTTGCCAACCATGTTCAGGTAGGCTTCCATCCACTCTCCTTTGTTTGAGTAGGCCGCATACGCCTCTTCTGCGCCTGGCACAAACAGCGGCAGCGCACCTTCTTGATTGTTGGTGGACTCAATCACTACCTCGACTGGACCCATATCCTTCTGATGGGGTTTGTGGGAAGTGTCAAAGTCCTGCACCTCTTCCGGCGTGTAAGTGCCGACAACGCAGCCTGGGAACACTGTGCGGATTCCCTCTGAGATGCACCGTGCGCGTAGCATGGCGCGTGGAAAATTCTTCCAATTGTCCTTGCCAGCCAAACCAGCATTTTTAGCCATATCGATCGTCCAACTGATGCTGACCTCGCCGCCTTGTGGGTGAGAGAACTTCCCCGTCACCTCATCGTCGGTGTAGCTCACCCAGTTCACCCTACCTCCTGCGCTCTGAAATCGCGCAAGCATCGCATCTGCTTTCAACGCAGGACGACCTTGGATCACATGGTAATCACGCGCAGCAATCGCCGGATGAAGACCTTCAGCCTGTGCAATCAACATCAGGGCGACACCCTGCTCTGCGGTCTTGATGCCAAAAAGGCCACTCTTAGCAACAGCAACAGCCATGCGCTCAATGTCGCCGAAAGGAACAAGTTCATTAGCCATGCTTTCTCTCCCAAAGATACATTTCTGACCGTTCCGCACCAGCGTCAATAAGACGCTGCTCGGTATAAATGTTGGGGTGATACGTTACGTTGTCGCCTGATCCGGTCTTGTGTGACCAGCCAGGCCCGACAAACACGTCTTTGACGTAGTGCGGAAGATACGTCACCCCGCGCAGAAAAAAACACTTCTGAAAAGCGAACTTAAGTGGGTGCTGATCCATCTTCGTCCTCCTTATGGTTTTCAAGAACCGAAAGAGTAAACTCAATATTTTGACCGTACCCGCTCATCTCTACCTTTTCAAATATCAGATGATGATCTTCATCTGCCGCCAGACGCAGCAGATTCTTCACATCTTGTAATGAATAAACAATCTTCACTTTTGCTCCTTTTTTACTTCACCAAAAACCTGCGCGATCCTGGAACCTCGTAGACAAACTTCTTATAAGTGTCCGGCATCGTCTGCTCGAACAACTTAGAGTCAAACCGCATACTGGACTTTGCATTCTTCCAAGTCACGAGCGCAGAACCTCCAACATCAACAAGACTTTCTGCGTCACCCATTTCTGTCATCAAGGCAGTCTGGAGGATCTCTTCCTGACTTTCCAGCAGCTTGATCTGGTGCTTAATTGCTTTGAGATCTTGGCAATACCGTTCCGACTTGTTTGTAGCCACTTTGAGTCCCGTCTGAGCAGCCGGGAATATCAGCCTAGCCTCTTCAACAGATGAGGGGTCTGGTATGGTCTTATTCACAACCTTTGCCCAGTGAACCGCCATATCTTTTATGTGGCTTTCTTTCATCTGTTCGGTGACGTTCACCTTGATCATCACGAACTCCTGGCCTCCGAACAAGACGGCTAGATAAACGGTATCCGTTCCGAACACAGTAGCTTCGTGGACGCATTGGGCCAGATCAGCGGGGGGCATCATCCCCGTATCGGCGTCGAACTTGTGCCTGACGCTGGCGTTGTAATTTTTAGCCTCAACAAGCTCGTTCATCGGGGTCACCCCGTCGAAATGAGACTTCAGCCACAGTTCTTTCGGGTGCGACATGGCATGGTCAATCTTCTTAACTTCGCAACCCAGCTTCTTCGCAGCCAGTTCAAGAATCACGGGTTCCATAACGTGACCCATCTGCACGGCCTCGATGCCGCTCAAGTCTGGAATGGGCATCATTCCAAGCTTTGTCAGGATCGATTCTGATGCCTTGCCGTTGGCGGCTTTGCGACTGTCTGAACTCCACCAGGCGGAGTTACGGACTTCTGGGCTGAAATCAGACATAGAAATCCTCCTCAATGACTGGTGAAGAACCTGGGTCGTAGTCGAATAACGATCCAGATGGGCCGCATGGCTGCGTTTGCATTCGGGTGATCTTTGCGTAAGGCATGGAGTGTTGCCCTCTCACAAGATCAATCACACGAACGTCAGGGTTGCCACACCTGTCGTACTCGGGGTTAGCGGCATCATGCTTGTGATGCCGACAGTCGATGCACAGTCTCATTTTTTACTCCGGTTGGTTGCAGGAGCCATCACTATACATAGTGATTAGATGATGAGTCAAGTAGTCTGGTGATCTTTTTTTCGCGTCAATGTCTCCGGACTCGATCAACGCGAAGGTGATGGAACGAATGGAGACATCCTGACCCTCACGGGCGGCATTGAGGATGCGTCGGGCTTGCGCGTAGGTCATCAATTAACAATCTCCATGCTGTTGCGGCACAGAGGGGGACTTGTCCGTTGCCAATACACTTAAGTCGGTGTGACCGATGGGCCACCCCATGAGCCACTCGAGGCGTGGCATCCTCCCAGCGACCGTCCTGCCAATACGCTTGCCCGTGGTGTGCCAGAAGTCGTGACAGTGTTTGCATAGCGTCTGGATGTTCTCCGGCTCGTTGTGCGTCTTGTCCTGGTCGATGTGGTGCGCCTGTAGTGCCCTCGCGTAGCCACACGCCTCGCATTTCTTCGCCAAGTGCTTTCGCGCACGCCATGAATACCCGTGCTTCGTCAGGTCGGTTCGCGTGTTCGCACAACTCAGCGAGCAGAAGCGCCGCTTCATGAACACCGACAGGTCTTCCAATCTCCCGTTGAATCTCTTGCGCAGCATCTCCGTTCCGCAAGATTCGCAGAACTTCGCTTCTTCCGGTTTCCGTTCCATTGTGCATGCCCATAAGCCAAAAGCACATTTTAACATGGCTTATGGGTTGCATTGATGTCCAATCGTCAGGCCAGCCCATCAACTTTTCTACCCAGTTGGGGTTCAACTGCCCACCAACTGCTGCGTTTAGCGGCAGTGAATTCCTGTTCATCTGCGATGCTGAGCCGTTGTTCTTGGCGTCCTGAGCCGTTGGCGTCGGCCACATCACCAGATCGTTCAAATTTGGCGACCATCCCTGCTGGCGTTTGCGTATCGCTCTGAGGCTGTCCGGTTTGTCCCCGTTGCGATAATCCCTCGCCTGCGGTGTCGGCCAAAGTTGCTTCCTCGCCATCAATGCCAGCGTCGGGCGCGGCGTCCCGCCGATTGACGTATTGAATCTTCCCGAGCCTGCATCCATTGCTACGGGAGTGGGCAAGAATCCAAATTCTGTCTCTCTGGTGCGGCGCCCCAACATCGGCAGCTCCCAGCACTGTCCAGCGACAGTCATACCCGAGCGCGGCCAAGTCACCGAGGACAACTCCGAGTCCTCGAGTAATGATTGCTGGGCTGTTTTCCACGAACACGAATCGGGGTCGAACCTCGCCAACGATGCGCGCCATGTGCTTCCACATTCCGCTACGCTCTCCGGTGATTCCTGCGCCTTTTCCAGCCACGCTGATGTCCTGGCATGGAAACCCGCCAGCCACGATGTCAACAATTCCGCGCCAAGGTTTTCCGTCAAAGGTTTGCACGTCATCCCAAATCGGAAAAGGCGGGAAACATCCATCGTTTTGTCGTGCCACAAGCACGGATTGCGCGTAGGAATCCCACTCAACGGCACAGACACATCGGTGTCCGAGTAATTGCCCGCCGAGGATGCCTCCACCAGCGCCCGCGAATAGATGTAACTCATTCACTTTTTCCCCTGTTGACAATTGTGTGGATAACCATATACGTCTATGGTTTGAAAATGATATGGGAGGGCTAACTGGGCTAGTCCCTTACATCTATTCCCTTATCACCTATGCTGGATGGTGAGCAAAGCCTAGCCCTCCTCAGGTAAAGAGGACTAGCCTTCTACATGCTGGACGGAGCCGCACATGCCCGCGAGCCGTTCGCCCCAGGCCGCTAGCTTCGCCAGCCTGTCCGGTGTCTCAGAGCTTTCCCACAGTACCGGATGTCCCTCACGCCTGCCGTATGGTGACCGACACGTGAGCGGGTGCGCGTGGAGAGAAACGAAAAACCCCAGTCTGCTGCATCCGGTGGAAACCCTTTCACAAGGGCGGATGCATGAGACTAGGGTCGATTGGTGCTTTCCACGGCAACGGCTCGATTGTGGAGCCGTCACCGTGATCTTGTCAATAAGACAGCCAAAAAAACATGAGTGCAGCCAGCACCAGGCCGATCATGATGGCTAGTGCGTAGTCGTACCATCGACTGACGGGCCTGTAAGCCTCTACGGCGCACCCGTAGCGTGGCCCGAATGGGTACGCCTCATCCAACGTTCGCGGGTGCTTGCGCGTGGTGTCGTTGATCATATTAAAGACATCCCATCAAGATTCCATCTTCATCGCGGATTTCAATAACCCAGGTCGGGATTTTGTTTGCCGTCTGGATGACAACATAGTGCCAATCCGGATCACCGTCGGCATTCTGGTTGCGGACGTCAATGGCTCGGTCAAGGCTGCGAAAGAATGTCATTCTTTATTCTCCAATTAATACCCCCCATTGAGGGGGGGTTGATGTTTAGCGGAAAAAACGACTCGCCGGGGCTTCGAAACGATTGCCGGCCGGATCGATCCAAGTCAGCGTGGCGTCGCGGGCAGGATAGATGGAGGATCGTGCGACATCCTCCGCCAGTTCGTCTAAAGCATAGGCAAAGGTCTCCCCCTCGGCATAGGCATACTCGGAACCGTAACAGATGGCGGTAATTTGGTACATGGTCAATCCTTCTGATCGGTGCAACATTGCACCCAACTATCCAAGCACTTACCGTGCCAGCACGCTTGCCCAGCATAGACTATATACATAGACTAAAAAACAGTCCGATTTCCGGACTAGCGTACGAATTCCGTACGGACGATTGCCGGACGCTTAGACTATGGTTACACTAGATAAAGACTAGGTCTATTGTCTGTGTTAGGTGGTGTAGTCTATAGACTCATCTAGGGCAGCCTAGGCCAGCTCGGGGGTGGTAGCCACCCTCCCCACCCCCATTGGTAGAGATAGGGGCTCTAGCCCCCCTGCCCTGTCCCCCTGTCCCCCTGCGTGCCATATATATATGCGTGTGTGTCGTGCCGTGCCGTGCCATGTGTGCGGCAGACGGCCGCGATGGTCGGGCTGGACGATGCCGACGGGTGCTGCGCCGACTGGTGCGTGCGGTGGGAATGAGGGGGCTTGTGTACGTGCGACCCCACAGTCTTCCCCCCAAAAGAAAAACGTATTTCCTAATGTATAGTCTGCGTACAGAAGGAGATGTGTATGCAGACAGTAGTGTTAGAGAAGGACAAGCCTATTCCCAAGCTGAGAGCGTCTTTGCGTTATCCGCATACGGAGATGGATGTTGGGGATAGTTTTGTTGTGCCTAGAGAGTGGAAGCAGAATGTGATGAATGCCAACAGCCGTGCGGGTAAGAGGTTGGGTTGTAAGTTTTCTGCAAAGACTGAGGGTGATGTTGTCAGAACCTGGAGAGTGGCCTAACCAACTTTTAGAGACTAGGCGAAGGTTCCGCGCGGAGATGAGGCTTGCGCTGGCCTGTAAGGGCGATAAGCGCAAGAAGATCGCTCTAGCAAAGAGATGGAAGAAAGAGTACTCGGAGATAGGCTACGAAGAACTTGTGGCTTGTGCGAGGAATAAAGAGGCTTGCAGGGGGATTGCTGAATGGAAACTGGAAGGAGATGGTAATGGCTTCTAAAGAAGAGATCATGCAGTTGATAGCGCAACAGCGTTACCAAAAAATGAGGGAAGATTTGTTAAAACGAAATCTTGCTTATGCAAATCCTAATTGGCAGCAAGAGATGACGCAGCTTCCTCCAGATCAAGAGCAAGCGTTTTCTGCATGGTTGAATGCAAACAAAGTTCCATTTAATCCGTCTGATAAATATCCCGATTACGACATGAGGGGTTACTACCAATCATTGATGCAAGGCAAAGCTGGAAATGCTTCTGTCAATGCTGTAGACAACAAACTTCACTATCCAGACACCTTCAAGACTCCTTACCATCAATCGTTTAGTAGGGAATCAAAATGGGCAACTGAAAATGCTCCAATCTGGTCTGGTAACAAGCTTGTGTCACCTAAGGGTGAGATAGTGTTTGATGAAGAATCTGCTCAAAAGAAAAAATGAATAAGGCTTTTGACCTACAGCAGTTCTATGCCTTTTGTAAGCAACTGAAGATTGAGACTAAAGAGCAGGGTTTGCGGAAGATGGACAATCTTCTGGGGACGCAGACATATGTGATGTCTGAGATTGCCAAGGGTTTGGAAGAAGACAAGCACTTCTTTGTGATTCTCAAGGGTAGGCAGTTGGGTGTTACTACCATTTCACTTGCTCTAGACCTTTACTGGCATTTCATAAACCCTGGGTTGCAGGGGACGTTGGTTACGGATACGGATGAGAACAAGGACATGTTCAGATCAACTCTGAGCATGTATATGGATGGATTGCCCAAAGAATACAAAATACCGCTTATTGCACACAACCGCAATCAACTTTCTCTCAAGAACAGAAGCAGACTGTTTTATCAAGTGGCTGGACTCAGGAGCAAAGGCTCGCTGGGGCGGGGAAAGGCGATCACTTACCTTCATGGCACAGAGACATCCAGTTGGGGTGATGAAGAGGGACTGGCTTCACTCTTAGCTTCTCTGGCTGAAACCAACCCTGATCGGATGTACATCTTTGAAAGTACAGCGCGGGGTTACAACATGTTTCACGACATGTACACCACAGCCAAGCGTGCGAAGACTCAGAAGGCTATCTTCTGCGGGTGGTGGAGGAATGAGTTCTACGCTGCCGATCCTGATGGGCCTGTGTACAAGACGTACTGGGACGGCAAGCTTGCGGTGGAGGAAAAGGAGTGGGTCAAGGAGATTAAGAAGCTGTACGGCGTGGAGATCAATTCCAGACAGATAGCGTGGTGGCGTTGGAAGATGTTGGAGGGGATCAAGGACGATGCTCTGATGTATCAGGAGTTCCCGCCTACAGAGGACTATGCGTTCGTGATGACGGGCAGCAGCTTCTTTTCCAACGCCAGGTGTACGGATGCGGCAAAGGCGGCAAAGCGTCTGTCTCCAGAGATGTATCGCTATGCGTTTGGTCAACTCTTTCAAGACACCGAGGTGATCAAGTCAACGGAGAGGATGGCTACGTTAAGGGTGTGGGAGCAACCTATAGACACGGCTCACTATGTGATTGGCGCTGATCCGGCGTATGGCAGTAGCGATTGGGCAGACAGGTTTTGCATCCAGGTCTACAGGGTGTATGCGGATGGGTTGGATCAGGTTGCAGAGTTTGCTACCTCAGAACTCAACACTTATCAGTTTGCTTGGGTGATTGCCCACCTTGCGGGGGCGTACAAGAACTCTACGTTGAACCTTGAGGTAAATGGGCCAGGTCAGGCGGTGATCAACGAGATCCGTAATCTCAAGCGTCTGGCAGTCAGCATGGGCGGCAAGATGGGTCAGGGGTTGATGGATGTACTGGGCAGCATGTCCAACTACATCTGGAGGCGTAACGACACGATGGGTGGGATCTCCAACTCAATCGGTTACCTCACAACCCAGTCCACTAAAGAGCGGATGCTGAACTACATGAAGGATTACTTCGAGCGTCAGATGATGGGCGTGTACAGCATGGATCTTCTGGAAGAGATGAAGGGAATTGTTCGTGACGGGGGAAGCATTCAGGCTGCGGGACGGGGCAAGGATGACCGTGTGATTGCCTCTGCGCTGGCTTGTGTGGCTTACGCAGAGCAAGTGCAGCCAAGGCTTATAGCGCAGGGGATCAGCCGAGATCTGAGCAAGAAGCAAGAGGACTTCACTCCAGAACAATTGGCTGTGGGTAAGAATGTGAGTAACTATCTTAAAAACATAGGAATGTTTTCATGAACATGGAAAAGATTCAACACTACTGGGAAGAGGCTCAGTCAACGGTCTATGCTGAACCGGAAGAGGGCAACTTCCACACTCAGTTGATTCCGCAGATGGTGGATAAGTACTTCCCACCTTTGCCTATAGACGCAATGATTTTGGACATTGGTTGCGGTCAAGGAACGTTTTTGGACACCATCAAAGCCAAGGGCCATCCCAACGTGGTGGGGGTCACGTTGTCTCTAGAGGATGCGGAGGCTTGCAACAACAAGGGTCATTGCGTGATGAAGTCAGACATGACGGATCTTGCAATTCCAGACGAAATGATCACGTTTATCTGGTGCAGACACGCAATCGAACACTCACCTTTTCCTTACTTCACCTTGCTCGAGTTCAACAGGGTGCTGAAAGACGGCGGCAGAATGTACATGGAAGTCCCCGCTCCTGATTGCCCCAGAGGGCATGAGTTCAACCCTAATCACTATTCCATCCTGACTCCCAACATGTGGAGCGCGTTGCTGAAGAAGGCGGGCTTTAGTGTGGACTCTTGTGATTCAATGGTTCTTGAATTGACCATAGACGGCAACAAGATCCCAGAAACCAATCTGTGCTTTATGGTGACAAAAAATGCAACCCCTGTCTAAAGCCCAGCTGCGCGTAGAAATGCGCCGATTTATTCAAGACCTTGATCGAGGTATCAGTCTGGAGTGTTTTGCCGAGATCTGCGGAATGTGCAAAGACACGTTGACCAAGGTCTTCATCCAAGAAACCCGTCCGCTAAGTGAGTGGGTGCAGATACGGGTGAACAGGGGCTACGCAGAGTGGAAGAGGGGAAACATTCGCACCATGCGTACAAACACAGGCAGACTGTACGGTGACTACCGGAAAGAACCGATTCCTCCATATGTAAAACATATGGGGGTTGTCTATACAGGTGGAGCCTTTCATGTACAGATTGGCCCTAAAAATAGACATGACTACAGTTCCCCTACCCTAGATGAGGCTCTGAAAGGATAATCACATGGCTGTGTTGAAAGACTACCATTGCACGAAGCACGGAATATTTGAGGCTTGGGAGCCAAAATGCCCAATGAAACATTGCGAAGGCGAATTGTCGGTCGTTTTTTTACAGCCTGTGGGGATGAAGTCGGATTCAACCAAGAAGGCAGACGTTTCCCTCCAAAACCTTGCCAGCGACTACCAGATGAACAACGTCAAATCGACGGCAGCGGGGGAGCATCAGACGGGGTACATTGCGAGAAACAACTCTCCGACTCCTCCACCGGAGCCGGAACACAGGCCAGGTAATGCCGCAATCTGGGGTCAGCAGGGGCCATTCTCGATGCCGCACATCCTCAAAGGTGGCGCATTCCGGTCTGTTGCCGGAGAATCGGTAGGCATCAATCCCAAAGACGCAGGAAACTTGACAGGCCCAAGACCGTCAAGCGTCATGCAAGACCATGAAAACTTGAAAATACAGCCATGAGAATTCCAGACGCTCCAGAAGAAAGAGAAGCTTTCTATTTTGATCTAATAGGAAAGTGCAACGTTTCCAAGGAGCGCAGGAAAGCAGACTGCTCAACGCTCAGGAGTTGGTATTTGTTTGGCAACGGGCCGGATGAGGCTCCAGCCCTGTACAACAAGATCTTTCCGCACATAGATCAACTGTGCAGCTTCCTCTACAGCGCAGAGACAACCAGATTCACGATTGATCTGGGTGCGGAGGTTCACGAACAAGAGCAGGACAAGGTTCCTACTCTGACTCGCGCGTTGAACGATGAGTGGCTTAATTCAAATGCCAGTCAAGTGTTTGGTCAGGCTGTTGCTTGGTCGCTTTGCTACAACAGCTCGTTTGTCAAGTTGGTGGTTAATCGAGGCATCCATCCGTACATGGTGGAGCCGGCATGTATTGGTGTATTGCGTGAAGATACACCTGGGATGGATCGGCAAGAGGCAATCACTCACAGCTACTACATCACCAAGTCAGAACTTTACAGTCGCTTGTACTCTCATCCCAAGCGAGAAGAGATTGTCAAGCGTGTAGGCAGCATGGTGCATGAGCGCACAGAAGTTTCTAACGGTTTGCAGCGCATCGTGATGTCAGCGGTTAAACCAACCATTTACGGCAATGTGAATCTGGATCTGAACGGTCAGATGAACTACAAAGCCGAGGTTGCGGAAGACACCGTAGAGATGACTGAACTCTGGGTGTGGAACGATGAGACTGAGGACTATCAAGTCGTCACCATTGCAGAACCTTTTGTTGTGGTCTATGACCGACCTGGCGAGAAAATGTTCTTGAAAGGTGAGTGCCCGTTTGTTCAGGTCTGTCCAGCACCTCTGTACGATTACTTTTGGGGACAGTCAGAAGTTCAGCGTCTGGTTTACCTTCAGCAGCTAAGAAACCAACGAATTGTTCAGATCATGGATTTGCTGTCAAAGCAAGTAAATCCACCTACCGCACTCAGCGGTTTTACGGGCATTTTGGATGAAAAGAACTTTGCGCTGAACCGTGCGGGTGGTTTGTTGGCTAGTGATATGCCCAACATGAAAGTTGAGAAGTTAGCCCCGCAGATGCCTCCAGATCTCTTCAAAGAGATTGCTCAGATTGATGCCATGTTTGAAGAGGCGTCGGGCATTGTGAACGTGTTGCAGGGTAAAGGTGAGGCTGGAGTCCGGTCTAGCGGTCATGCCAGCCAACTTGCACGGTTGGGGTCAAGCCGCGCCAAACGCCGCGCTCTTGTGATTGAAGACAGTCTGAGCAAGATGGCAACTCTGTATTTGAAACTCATGCAGCGGTACGATGCAACGCACTTCAAAGACAAAAACGGCAACAAGTTTATTCCAGAACAATTTACCCGCGACTACAACGTCAAGGTCGACGCCCACTCTAATAGTCCAATCTTCATGGAAGATTTGCGGCAAATGGCGTTTGAATTGTTCAAGGCCCAAGCAATTGACAAGGAATCTTTGATTGACTTGATCGAGCCACCCATGAAGCAGCACTTGAAAGAAAAGCTCAAGCGCATGGAAGAAAAGCAAGAAAAGATGAAAGCCGCGCAACAAGCCGCAGGAGCAAAGTCTGCTCCATCTCCAGAGCCACCACCGCAAGGATAAGGTATGCAATCCTCCTCACCAAAGATTACTACTAAATCAGGCGATCAACCAAGAGTAACAGCAAGACAACTGGATAGTGCAAAAACCATGCCATCCTTGACATACCGCCAAAATAGTTATACAACCTCAACAACTCGAAATCGCCGAGAGAAATCTAGGGGTTAAGAGCCAGAGTCTGGCTGCTCTCATCAAAAGTGGCCGCCTGCAAGGAGTAGCTATCATGGCACGCAAAGCACGCAAGGGCCGCAAGTCCCGCAAGTAATCCCTAACGGGATTCCCTTTGGTAGGGCGGGGTAATGCCCTCCATAAAATACAGGTGACGAATGAGTGTTCCTCCCGACAAGTTGATGGAAATGATGAAGCAGGGTCAAGGCTCTGCTGGTGGATCAATTCCTGCTCCAGGCGAAGCTGGATCAATGGCAATGTCGGAATCCGGTACGCCTCCCATGTCGTCACCAATGTCCACTCCAGAGCCAACAATGGGTTCTCGGGAAGGGGCAATGATCAATTTGAGCATGGCCTTGGATTTGATCGAACAAGCTATGCCAGCGTTGGGGCCGGAAGCAGACAAGTTGATGCCAACCATTCAAGGCCTTAACCGCATGATTGGCCCCCGCAAGGGAAAGACAAATGAATTGCAGCAGTCTGAGATTCTTCAGATGATGCAGTCGTTGCCGCAAGCTGGCGGCGCATCGCCAGAGATGAGGGCTATGTCACAAGCCCCAATTCCAGGTATGCCCCAACAGGGCGGTATGCCTCCACCTCAATAAGGAATAGACATGGATCTCTTCAAACCCCGTGGCGCAAGTTCGCCCCGCAAGCCTACTGACAACAAACAGCAAAATGGTCAGGTCATCAATACTCCACGTTATGCGGAGTTTGGTGGCTTGTCGTCTGCTCGTACTCACCAAGGCAAGCAATCGTCATACGTCCAACTTGCCAAACCTGGCGACGGTCGTAAAGTTATCTAACAGCGAACTGAGGCTAACATGTCGCTCGAAAACCATTCCCCTGATGCCGTCAACGAAGTGGCGGCTTTGTACCAGCAACTTCTTGAGAACCCAGAAACCCGCCGTGAGATTTTGCAACTCACCAAACGGATCCACCCTGGTTTGACGATTCCAGAAATTGACATGGAAGATCGCATGTCATCTGCTTCTGAGCGGAACGAGGCGCGGGTTCAAGAGTTAGAAGCCAAGCTCCAAAAGCGCGAAGCTATGGACGAGTTGGAACGTCGTCGAATGGATCTTCGCAAGAAGAATCTTGTGAGTGATGACGAAGACGTTCATGCTGTGGAGAAGATCATGCTGGACAAGGGAATTACCAATCATGAGACTGCTGCTGAATACCACAAGTGGATGAAGCAGTCTGCAACTCCTACTCCTACGGGGTACAACCCGTCACCGTTGAATTCGTTCAACTTGAAAGAGTATTGGAAGAATCCTCAAGTCGCTGCGCGGAATGAGGCTTTCAAGGCACTAAATGATCTGCGTAAACCTACGCGGCCCATTGGTCTGTAAGAGGCTTATTTTTAACATTCGGAGATAATTATGCCTATTGGCGGCGGTATTCTTCCGGCATCAGGAACAAACCAGTACAACGAACTGACTTACGTCACTCGCCGTGCTTTTATCCCGAAGCTGGTCGTACAGATCTACAACTCGACCCCACTTCTTGCGTCCCTGATTGCTAACAGTCAAACCGCATCCGGTGGTGTTTCTTCCGTTACTGCTCCTGTTCAAGGTACGCAGTTTGTCAACGCTCAATGGTCGGACTACTCCGGCTCGTTCGCTCAACCGAGCGTTCAGCAGGGTGTGACTAACGCTGAATTCAACTTGAAGCTGATGATTGCTCCTGTTCCGTTCCTTGGGATGGAAGGCGCAGCACAGCAAGACGCAGCAATCATTCCGCTGATCGAAGCGCGTATGAACGATGCCACTAACGTCATGATGGACGCTATGGCAACTGCGTTGTACAACAACACAACCAACACCCAACAGTTTATCGGTCTTCCTGCCGCTATTGACGACGGTACGGGTACTGGTACATACGCTGGTATTACCCGCTCAACCAGTCAGAACACTTGGTGGCGCTCAAAGGTCTATGCCGCTGGTGGCGTCAACCCAACCCGTCAGAACGTTCTTCAGTACATTTCTGGTACGGTCAAGAACGGTGCTGAGATGCCAAGTTTTGGTATATGCGGTTTTGGTACTTGGACTGCGCTGGCTCAAGACTTTGTTGGTCAAGAACAGTACGTCATTAGCCCAGGCAAGGGAATTGGATTTGACAACGATCCAGACGGCCCACAGTCGGGCTTCCGTGCCTTGATGGTTGGCGGCATTCCAATCTACGCAGATCCGTATTGCCCAGAAGGTACGATGTACCTGATCAACAGCAACTACCTGTCGCTGTACATCCATGAACAGGGTAGTTTTGTGTTTACTGGTTTTGAGTCCACTCTTCCAAACTGGCAGATTGGTTACGTCGGTGCAGTCTTGATGATCGCGGAGTTGGCTAGCGTCAAGCCTCGCGCCATGACCAAGATTACTGGCTTCAACTACCTGTCGATCTAAGGAGCAACTAAATGTCACTTAGTGCAAATAAGATCCTTCTTGCAAATGCCAACGCTAAGACCGCTGGCGCATTTGTACAAGTTGTTACTGTTGCCAACGTAGGTCAGGGAAATGCCACGACCATGAACGTGACCAACCTTGGAGCGCAGTTTATCCCTGTAGGGATTTACATGTTTCCAGGCCAAGCCAACGTGAGCATTGAAATTAACAACTTCAACAACTCAACCAACGCCAACGCTTGGACAACGTATCTGGGCAACATTACTGCTGGCGTAATCATTTCGGACGGTTGGAATCTCCGCGCAAACGGTGCTGCTGGTCTTGCAGCAACAAGCGTGACTCTGTACGGTCTGAACGAAGGCAGTGCTGTTAACTCAACGTTTACCTCCTAATTAAGGAGAAAACATGAACGCAAATGCAATTGGGTCACGTTATCCAAACGCTATTGGCAGCTACGGTGTGGTCATTAACGTAATGGTTCCTTTGGGGGCCACAGGTAATGCTGTTGCTACGCTTCCGATTTCGGGTGCTACCAACTACATTGTTCGTCGGGTGACTGCCAGCTTGCCTAGCGCAAACATTGCGACTGCCAACGTCATCATTCTTACAAGCAATGACGGCAACACTAGCAATGCCTTGACAAACAACGTGGTGCTTTCGAGCATGAACGTTGCCAACACTACTTGGCAAGATGTTGGTCTGGCAACCGCAGCGGCAACTAGCTCATTCACCGCGCAAGCATTGTTTGTGAAGGTGAATACCGCTACCAGTATTCCTCAGAGTTGCCAACTTGCTGTGTACGCTGACGTAGTTACGCTGTGACGCAAGACACAAGCCTGTGGGCCGTTAACAAAGACTCTTCGCCCTTAACCATTGAGTTTAGGGGTGAAGAGTTTACGTTTGTACCCAACAGGACTGTAAAAGTCTCTAGAGAAATGGCTGACTTGATGTTTGGTCATTTCTCTGAAGACAAGGTTCCAACGCTAATCAGGTTGGGATGGATCAAATACAACTCGGATGTTCCTGTGGGGCTTGAGCGTCTTGCTAAAATCAAGATCAGCAATCAGCCTCCAGAAGAGACTCGCTTAGTAGCCTCGGTGGGTGGTGTAGTACCCCTGTACGTTCAAAAGGCGTCAGGGAGAAAAGCCTCTGCTGCGTGATGTAATCATGGGACAGAAATGGCAACGCTTTCGTCGTACATCACCGAAGTCAGAAGGCTGTTGCATGATGCAAACGCTAATTTCTGGACTGATTCAGAGTTAACGGACAACATCAACGATGCGCGGGAGCGTGTCGTCAGGGATACGGGGTGTCTGCGTACCATACAGGTAAGCTACACGCCTCTAACACCCAACAATACGGCAGCTACGCAATGGTCTGCCAGCACAGCAGTCACAGCGGGAACGTATGTGTTTTCTGGCATCTACATTTACCAAGTAACGGTAAGTGGAACCACCGGAACGTCTGCGCCACCGTATCCTGGCAATGGCATCAACCTCTACCCGCCAAGCACAGCGTTTTCTGACGGTACGGCAACCCTTCTTTACTACGGGCCCTGTGAGGTCATTCCCTTTTCTTCTTTGCCTAGCGGCATCTCTACGCTAGACATCATCAACATCAATCTGTACTGGACAAACAGTCGCATCCCTTTGCGCTATTTGCCGTGGAGCCAGTTCAACGCTCAACTGCGTTATTGGCAAAACAATGTACAGCGTCCGGTGTGTTTTTCTATGTTTGGTCAACAGCAAATCTACGTTGGCCCTATTCCAGATCAACCGTATGTGATTGAGCTAGATACAGTTGTTCTTCCTGCTGCGCTCACGCTTTCATCTCCAGTCACCACCGATCAGATCAATGATCCGTACACCACGCCTGTAGCGTTTTACGCCGCATACAAGGCAAAGTACAAGGAGCAGAGTTATGGCGAGGCAGAGATCTACAAGCAAGAGTACGTCAAGCAAGTTCAATCTGTGCTGACGTCTGTGTTTACCAGACGCATTCCTGACACCTACTCCAACACCTACTGATCATGGCGGCGACTGAGCAAAAAAAGTCTTATGCCGTCATTAAGAACTTTAAGGGCATAAACACCAAGTCCAACAGGACGGCGATTGGTGAAGAGGAGTTTGCATGGCTGGAAAACGTCATGCCGATTGGGCCAGGCAACATCAAAACGGTTCCAAACTATGTTTCCGTAACGGACAGCGTTGGGAATGCCGTGTCGTTTGGGAACACCGTTACCGTTCTCACTTCCACCAACATCAACGTTAGTGATTACATCCTTGCTGCGGAAGCAGATGGCAGGATGGAGTACTTCAACGTTTCCAACAACACCAAAGCAAACGTAGCAGTCAGCGGCACGTTTTCCAGTAGTGGCGTCAGCACCGCTCAGTACAAGAACGAGCGAGTGATGATCGGTGATCCAGACAAAGGTCTGTACACTTGGGACTCTGCAAATTTGGTAACGATTGGTTCGGTTGGAACCATAGGCATCACCAACGCTGGCGGCGGTTATTTGTTTGCGCCAACGGTAACCATTTCTGCTCCTGTTGCGGGTGGAGTGCAAGCAACCGCTGTGTGTACAGTCAACGTTGGAACAGGCAAGGTGATTGACACCAAAATTGCCAACGGAGGCACGGGTTACACCACCCCTCCAACGGTAACGTTTGGCGCATCACAAACGGTTGGTGGAGTGAGCGCAACTGGCTATGCCGTCACGACAGGTGGAGTCATCACACAGATTGTGATTGTGAATTCTGGGTCTGGGTACACATCAGCCCCGGCCGTGACTGTTACCAACAACGGAGCTGGTAGCGGAGCAAGCGTTACGTCTGTGATCAGTTCTGGAGGCATCAATTTTGTTTCCATCACCAACGCCGGATCGGGATACAACGCTGCGCCCACCATTACGTTTTCAGGTGGCGGTGGGTCTGGCGCGGCAGCAATAGCCCAGCTTGCCACCTTCAAAACAGGCACAGTTACCGTGCTGGTAACAAACGGAGGTGCTGGCTACACCAATTCCGCCAACACCGTAGTGTCGTTTGCTGGTGGTGGTGGAGCCAACGCAGCCGCAACAGCCATTATTTCCGGCAACATCGTCACGCAAGTTGTGATGACAAACGCAGGAACTGGCTATACATCAACTCCTACTGTTGCAATCACAGGTGGTGGTGCAACTGTCAACGCTACAGCCACAGCGGTTGTCAATCTAGACCAGATTGTTGACGTAGCAACGTTCTCAGGCCGAGTGTGGGTGGCAGCAGGACGAACGGTCTACTACAGCGCGGCAGGAACGTACAGCGACTTTACAAGCGTGTCTGCGGGTGCGTTGGTGCTGACAGATTCAACTCTGCACGGCAACATTAAAGCCATCCTGTCTGCCAACAACTTTTTGTATGTGTTTGGTGACGACAGCATCAACGTGTTCAGCGATGTTCGAGTTGACACCACAGGCACAACGTTGTTCACCAACAGCAACATCAGCGCGAGCATCGGAACAAAGCGCATCTACGCAATCTTTCCGTATTTCCGATCTGTGCTGTTCTTGAATGACTACGGCATCTACGCGCTTGTAGGATCAACCACCAGCAAGATCAGCGATCAGTTGGATGGAATCTTCCCATACATAGATTTTACGCAACCCGTGTCTGGTGGTCAGGCCTTGGTAAACAACCTCCTCTGCGCGGTATTTAGTTTCACTTACAACGACCCTTTGTCGTCTGCAAGAAAAATACAGGCAGTGTTTTTTGAGAAAAAGTGGTTTATCACTTCTCAAGGCAATGTTTCTTACGTTACTTCTGTGCCGTTGTCGGGCGTGATCAATCTGTATTCCAACATAGGTTTGGGTTTGTACAAGATGTACAGCAGCTCAACCCTTGCGATTGCCAGCACCATCCGTACGGCCCTGCTGCCTATGGGCGACAACATCCGCACTAAGCAAGCATTGAAGTTTGGCATTGAAGTCAGTCAAAATGGCGGGAATGTCATTACGGCAACCGTTGATTCTGAAACATCATCTAGTCCAGCAATCACGTTGGCAAACAATGCAACGTGGATCAACAATTCTGGACTTGCGGTAAGTTGGATCAACAACAGCAGTCAAACGGTGATTTGGACATTGGGTGGAAACTATTACTTGTACAAGTCAGACGCCCAACAATACGGAAAGTATTTGGGTCTGACTGTAACAACAACAGCCCCAGGTCTGGTTTTCAACACGTTTGAGTTTGAACACGAATTAAGAGTGAGGTTCTGATGACTGTCCCCTACACCTTTGCTACTGCGTCTGGATCGTTGCCGTTGTCTCAGTTGGATTCCAACTTTGCTGCTGTCGGCGCATCTAACAACATTTCTTACACGCCAACGGGAACTGGTGCCACCGGCACGACTGTTCAGGCAAAGTTGCAACAACAAATTACGCCTCAAGATTTTGGTGCGGTTGGTAACGGAGTAGCAGACGACACAACGGCAATTACCAACGTACAAACAGCCACCAGCCGTGCGTATTTGCCGCAAGGTACCTATTTAACAACGTTGGCTCAAAATGCTATTCGAGGAAAGTTCTGGGGAATAGGTCAAATTAAAGATTCCGCTGGGAACCTTCGAGCGCCGTTTTTGTCGTCGCCTAATGCTCCGCCATCATCGACAGGCAATGAAGGATCAATACTTACGGCGTTTAATGGTGATTTGACAAAATGTCAGTTTCCGGTTGAACATAGTATTTCTGGGACATTAACAGCAGGACAGCCAACAACAGGATATAAATACACCCCAGAAATATATCCTCACTACACTTATTTATATAACACCAGCGGCTGGAATCAAAACACAAATAGCAACATAGGAAGAACTGCTGTTTGTGCTTATCGCACCAAAGTTGATAACTACGGCCAAGGCGATGCGATGGCTTACAACGCCACGGGATTTGTAACTGGCACTAAAGCGGGGTCAACTACTTTCCTTGCAAACCCTGCCGTGTCTTTGTTTGCTGGAGACATGAATGCTGGAGCAGATGGGGTATATCTCAACATTTACGAAACCGTTGCCAGCGATTATGGTTATGACGTTGGGTGTATAGGCATTGTTAACAACTTCAACCGAACCAATGCCACGGGCGCAAAGTCCGCAATATGGAATGGTTACAGAGCGCAAAACATAGGCTCGGCGTCTTGCGATGCGCTTATTTCAGCGACGGGTAAATGGGTTACTGGCATTGATTTTGCAATGTCTACAACTGATTTTGGAGCAAATTTAGCTGCTATTAGTTTAAAAAGTGGGCAACGTATTTATTTTAATAACGTTGCCACCGCCTCTGGAACGTTAAACGCAGATTACCGAACTACCGTATTCAATGGCGATTACATATCGTATTCGTCAGGCGCATCTGCAATTGTTATTGCGGCTGGTGGTTCTCCAAGTTTGCAGGTGGGCTCGTCTGTTGTGATTTCTGCTGTGACGTTCAATGCCACCACCACCTTTAAGCATACCGGCACGCTGTTTAGTGTTTACGGTGCTACGCCTGTTGCTCAATTGACTGGCTGGGGCACACCAACGGGCAACTCAGTCATCACCAACTTCCCCGGCGCGACGGCAACGCTAGTGCAATGTTCGCAAACCATTGCCCAAATCATCGCGTACATGAAACAACTTGGATATTACGGAGCCTAACCATGACCGCATCAGAACTCATGATGGAACATCAACAAAAGACACCTGTCACTTGTCTTCTTCCGCACGAAGATGTTCGCAAATTTCTTTTGGAAGTAATTGCACAGACCAATTTTCCGGGTTCTATGTCGGAATTTGTGTCTGGCGTAAAAGTTCAGTTGACCGCAGCAGAGATATTTCGTGGCTGACAACCTAGAGCACCTCCTGATCTCCATCGTGCTGCAAGCAGTCATCGGAGGGCTTACCGGCAGCTGGTGGGCTGGCGCGGCGGTATGCGCTGCGCTGTTCATCGGCAGAGAACAAGCGCAGGCCGAGTACCGCTGGATTGCGCAGTTCGGCGGCGGTGATCGCGCCAAGTTGCGGTGGTGGGATGCGCTGCGGCCCAGCGTCTGGAACGTCCACAACGCTTTTTGGAACCTCGCGCTGCCCATCGCTTGGGTGACCGGCGCGGCATTGTTTTTTGAATTGAGGTAACGAATGGATTCTCAGAACCTCATCAACCTTGCGTTTGGTGCAGCGTCTGCCGTGCTCGGCTGGTTTGCCCGCGAGCTGTGGAATGCGGTCAAAGAATTGAAGGCCGATTTGGCAAAACTGCGAGAGGAGCTGCCGCACGGTTATGTGATGAAAGAGGACTACCGCCGAGACATATACGAAATCAAAGAAATGCTCGGCAAGATATTTGACCGTATGGACAACAAGGTAGACAAATGAATGAACTGCTCCGACTGCTTGGCAACATTGCCCCTGCTCTCGCAACTATTGTTGCTGGCCCCTTGGGTGGTGTTGCTGTATCGGCTATTGCTGACAAGTTGGGTGTCGCCGACACGGTTGAAGCGATAACGCAGGCAGTCAGGGCAGATCCCGAAGCCGCGCTGAAGCTGGCTCAAATTGATCTGGAGAAGATCAAGGCTGACTACGCCAACACCGCTGATGCTCGTGATATGCAGAAGGTTGCTCTCCAGCAGTCAGATATATTCTCCAAACGGTTCCCGATGTACCTGACCGCCTTCTGGTCATTTGTTGCCACTATCTATATTGGCTTTATCACATTCAGCGTAATTCCAGATAAAAACGTCAGGTTTGCAGACACGATTCTTGGGTTCATTCTGGGAACGGTGATTGCCACGCTTCTCAATTTTTGGTTTGGATCATCAGTCGGTAGTAAGGACAAAGCGGAGTTGCTAAAGAAATGAAGGTCAGCGATCAGGTCACAATCATTTGTTGCGTCTCTTTGTCGGTGGTGCTGCTGTCTACCGCAGGGGTATGCCTGTATGCTTTCTTTGACGTGCGCGTCGACAACGCCGCCATTTTCAAGATCATGGAACCCGCATTTAATATGATTACAGGGGCTTTTGTCGGGACGATTGCTGGGATCAAGATTGGCCGCGAGGAGACAAACAAATGATTGAAAACTTTGACGCTTGTTTGGCGCACCTTCTTAAGCACGAGGGTGGGTTCGTCAACCACCCGTCTGATCCAGGTGGCGCTACCAACCTTGGCGTCACGCAATCAGTCTGGGAGGACTGGGTTGGACGGCCTTCATCAGAAATTGAAATGAAAGCACTCACCGCAGCACAAGTGAATCCGCTCTATAAAGATATGTACTGGGACCAGATTAAAGGCGACAGGCTTCCGAGCGGGGTTGACTACTGCGTCCTCGATGCTGCGGTTAACAGCGGCGTGTACAGGGCTGGTAAGTGGTTGCAGCAGACTGTTGGGGCAAAGGTAGATGGGGGCATCGGTGAGCAAACTCTCAACCTTGTCCGTCTGACTGATTCAAAAAACATCATCAACAAGTTTTGTGAGACGCGCTTGGAATTCTTGCGTGGACTGTCCACTTGGCCTACGTTTGGCAAAGGATGGGAGCGCAGAGTGCATGAAGTGCAAATTTCTTCCATAGAAATGTCTAGGGCAAAATAAATGGCTTTGTACGCAGATCGAGTCAAGCAATCGGTGACATCACCAGGATCTGGCACGGTTACGTTGCCTGGATCAGCGTCTACGGGTTACCAAACGTTCTTGAATGCGTTTGGATCAGGAAGCACCGTTGTTGCCTACTGTATTGCTGATCAATTGGGAAACAGTTGGGAAGTTGGAACCGGAACGTATAACGGTACGGCCAACACGCTGACTAGATCAACTGTCCTTGCAAGTAGCAACAGCAACAGTCTTGTCAACTTTGCATCTGGCGTTCAAGACGTCTTCTGCACCGCCCCGGCCAAGTATCTGGACACCTTTACCAGCACCAACCAAGGTGTTGTTCCCGCATCAGGCGGCGGCACAGCTAACTTCCTGAGAGCAGACGGCACGTTTGCAACGCCGCCAGCAACTGCACCTGCTGGCTCCAACACTCAGATTCAATACAACAACGCTGGTGCGTTTGGAGCCAACTCCAATTTTGCTTACACAGTTGGCACCAACACCCTGACGATTGGAACGCTGACCAGCCCGTCTGGCGGATTGACTGTCACCCCGTTTGCTCCAGGGGCAGGGACTGCTCCAGCAACACTAAATATCACTGGTGCAGCATCGCAAGACGCAAACAATGGCGGAGCAGTAAACATTAACGGTGGAACTGCACTTGCCCCATCCACGGGAATTGGGGGGTCATTAATTTTGGTAGGTGGCGCAGCAATATCTGCATCAGGAGGTAGCGCTGTTATTAGAAGCGGTGCAGGAACAACTGGCGGTGTGTTTCAATTTATAAGTGGGGCAGGTTCTTCTGGAAGTAGTGGCGGTTTTACTATTGGCAGCGGTTCCGGAATTGGAAGCGGAAATTTTAGTTTTGGCACCGGTAACGGTTCGACGGGCAATTCTGGAAATCAAAGTTTTTCTACTGGTTCATCTTCTTTAGCGTCGGGAACCACAGGTTCGTTTAACTTTACAACAGGCTCCCAATCCAACGGTGGAACATCCGGCTCATTTAACGTCAACCTCGGCACTTCGTCCACCGGCACAGGCGGCAG
>Ga0136642_1000228_pt1 | contig 34049 bp, 27 predicted proteins | sample LowCatLa1302831Y_FD_115313 | JGI IMG/M metagenome (GOLD analysis project Ga0136642, IMG submission 115313) | Freshwater microbial communities from Lower Cathedral Lake, Yosemite National Park, California, USA - 13028-31Y | ecosystem: Environmental > Aquatic > Freshwater > Lake ... | reverse complement strand
GCATTTTATTCCGAAATCTACCATCCTGGAATTAATACCAAAAAACGACTCATTGTTGATGAAAAGTATATCAAACCCGGAATTTGGATGCGGGTCGGATAACACTGATTTGTTGTGATCATTTGCTCTGGTTTTATATAACTCGATTGTGTTTTCGCTAATGTAATTAGGATCGATGTAAATGAAAAGTGTGGGATGATATACATCGCCGTTCATTTTCATTTAGTATACCAAATACGAAATGAAAACTTTATATCATTTTTTTATAATCTCGCCAAGATATAGTTTTTCCTTCTACTCGTTCAACCTTCTCCGATTCGCGCTCTTTCTCTAAATTGTCTGCGCGTTTCACTGCTGAATCCAGATACAATTCCTTTAGTATTCTTCCAACCAGAACAGATCCCTCGTGTTGATCGACCTTTTCGTCCTCGATCATTTTCAAAATGGTTAATAGTTTCGTCATTATTCCAAGGTCTAATTCGTCCTTTATCGCCTTGTTGAAAATGTCGGTATAACTATTGTATAAAAATTCACAGGCAGTTTGTGCCAAATTTAGAAATCTCTCGGGGTCTGATTGACGCAACTCATTTTGCGAGATTTTGAGTTGTTCTAAGCAACGAATCCCATCACGAATGCGAGTGCTGTGCTTTATTTTACGAATATATTCGGTATTGTCATCACAATCAGTCTCGTTGATTAGTTTTTTTAGATTCAATCGTTCTTCCGCAGTAATATCCATTTGTAATATACATCTTGTGTAAAATTCTTTATGTGTGTTTTGCTCAAATATAATCTTGAAATAATATAAATTTAAATGCCAGAACCAATTTCTTCTGAAAATCAAGGTAGAATGATTGAAAGCCCGTTGCTCTATTTTGTCCCTCCGATTACCGGAACTTATATGGAATGGGGACAAACGTTTATGATTTTTTTGTTTGTAGCAGCCATGTTTTTGTCAATAACTTTTATTTATATTTACATAAAAATAGATGAATATCAGAACCGCATCAATGTAATAGCAAACGCAACCGTGTTTGGGCAAAATCCGCAAGAGAGATTCAAAAAATTCATACAGAGCACTCAAGCAGAAGCATTGGCGGCGGTAATGAATAATATTCAAACTACGTCAAATGACATCAATTCGAACGCATATCGGTTAGACGATAAAGCGCAGAGGCTTTCTAAACAGGTTTCTACAAACGTCACCAATGATACCGGAGAAAAAATCGCCAGTTTAGGAGAATCAGTAAGTAAAACAATAGGCGGAATATTGGATAATATTCAAACGGGATTGGCGCAGTTTACTCTGACTAATTCCATGCAAAATGGCGCTGTAAAAACAACACAGAAATTATAGGAGGTTATAATAAATGGTACTAGAATCCGATGTTAAAAATTTAGTAGCATGTACTCCCTTATATTATATAACATATAATAGACGGTTTCTTATACTTTGCGTTTTAATAATTTTGTGTTTTATTACTTTTATGGCTATTGCTTCGGTGGCAATGCGTTATGAGTTGTTTAATAAACAGGGTTTTTGTGATCCAACGTTTTATTATGGAAGCGCGTGTAGAGATTACATAGCTAGAAACATTACACAAGATCGAGACCTTGTGAAATACAAACAAAAATTTTACAGTAATATCGATGAATTAATCGATCCTTTAAAAAAACTAGACGTATTGGACATTAATAATGCGAATAACGAAATTGACAAGGAAAATGTTTTGGTGAGCGACGATTATATCAACGACTCCACCAAGAAAATACAAAAGATAACAGACGTTTTAAATCAAATTAAAACGCAATCTTTAGGCAATTTGGGAAGCGGTATGTTAAAACCGTTGAAAGACGTTAATACCGCTATCTCCGATAAATTGAAGGATCTTCCAAATACTCTGAAACAAATGCAGACTATGTTGAACGACGGATTTATAAAACCTTCGACTATACATCTATATGACGCGTTAGAAAAATTGTACAAGTCAACTTTAGACGGTGCAGTGAAACCTTTGCTATCCCCTATGGACAATAATTCGCAGAAGCCTACATTTTCTCCGGATATTCCCATTGGCAAATAGTGGCGGCTTTATATTTTTATCTAACTTCAATGTATAAATTATGAAGCTATCCACGGGATTTTTAGTAACGATGGCAGTTTTAGTAGTTGTAATTACCATAACATTATGGACATCGTGCAATTATTACACACCTTATTCTTCTGCGTCTGGAATTCGAAGTTCCCCGTTTGAAGGTTTCCAAGGAAGTGAATTGAAACCCAAGCCGTATGGTTATACCACTTACCCTTGCAACAAAGCTCTCGACTCTATGGATAATCGTATGATATCGGACCCATCGGCTAATCAAAATTGCAAAAAAGTAGCCGGATTCCGTGGACTTCAGTGCTCGGACAATACCCCCTTTACGGAAATGGACATATACTCATTGGCAAAGGGTGGATGTGACGGAACGGCATCATCTGGGTTAAGCAATTCGCGTGGTTATTTATGTTTAGACCAAAATCAGATACAACAACTTAAGACGCGCGGTGGAAACACAACCGAAGTTGGTTCGCAGATTGGGTCATCGCATTAATTGAATGTTTTATAGCAGCACTCGCAATATTTAACCATTTTTGATCTATCGGGATCAATATCAATTAAATCTGTTACAATAATGTGATTACAGTGCTTCTGTATATAGTTATCTATGAGTTCAACGATAGTTTTGTAATCTTCATTACGCATTTGTAAAGGAAGCGTCTTTAGTTTTGTTATGGCTTTTTCCATAAAAAATAAACTCTCGTCTTGTTGAATGTTCGGATGTTCCATTTTTTTATCTACCATATGAAGTAGATAAAAAGTGTTTATATTATTTACATTTTATTATTTGTGAAATTGATTATACGTACATTGAAAGCAAGCTCTGATTCTGCTTCTCCTCATTCTTAATAAACGCATCTATCGCTTCCTTTGTCACGGTAAACGGGAACTTTACTTCTAGTTCCATCTCCTTTCCGAATAGCTTAGATCCGGGTTTCATTAGACGATACAGATTAATCTTTGTATATACAATCTCTAGACAACGCTTCAAATTACGTACACCTGCTTCTTCATTTGTAAGCGCTTTGTTTCCGACAATATATTGGATAGTCTCGTCGGGAATAATGACCTCTTCCTCGGTGAAATTCACCTGCTCGCGAATCTTGGGCAACAAGTAATTGCGTGCAATAATAACTTTCTCCTTGGCGTCGTATCCCTTGGTCTCGATGCGATACATTCTGTCCTTCAAGATCGGATTCACCTTGGACTCGTCGTTATAACTGAAGATGAACAAGCACTTACTGAGGTCGAAATCGACTTCCGAGAAATACTTGTCGTGGAATTGGTTATTTTGTGTCGTATCCGTCAAGTGCGTGAGAATTCCGATAATTTCCTCGCCTTTTGCGGTTTCGCTGACCTTATCCAACTCGTCAAAGTAAATCACCGGGTTCATACACTTGCTATCCATGAGAATCTGAGCAATCTTTCCCCACGTGCTTCCCTCGTACGTATACGAGTGACCTTCGAGGAAACTGGCGTCCCCGGTTCCACCGAGAGCAATAAACGCGAATTCTCTTCCGAGGATTTTACTAATTCCTTCTTTGACAAGCGTCGTATTATGAGTAACGATGAAATTGCCCAAAACGTATCTATGATTACAGTCAAGTTCAAATCCATAATAATTGCCGCGACCCTTTGGTATGACAGTGATTCCAGAAACGAGAGCATTCTTTTGTCTAGGCATCTTCTTTGCTTGCTTTCTGGGACACTTCGTTGGAATATCTTCAATATTGTCTCCATAAATGGCGACTCGATGATATAATCCATATTGACGTTCTCCCTTATACACGCAATATTTATCACATTCGCGTTGGGTTGCGCAAAATCCGAGTGATCTCGCCAAATAAACAATGTCGTCTGATAGACGTTTGGACTTTTGCGTGATTTCGAAATAACGATTCTGAATATCGAACCATCCGTCAGTGTCCAAAAGCCCGGCGAGAAGTCGTAATCTCATATCTCGGCAATTGGTCTTATAATCGAATGGAATATGCTTATTGTTAATCAAATCGTAATGTTTCAACGCTTCCCAGAAAGTGTTTTTGTTTTCATATTCCTTTCCAGTCTTCTTGCTTACCCCTGGGTGTGGGCGATTGGTTTCATCGGACACAATCGAATAATTATACTGCTGACAGAACCTAAGATCGAGATTATCTTTCTTAAGTTCGGTTCTCAGATAACCCAAAATTGCCGAATCTTGGTTTGTGATTACGGACTTTGACGAATGTCCGTCGCCCAGCCACACACCAATAATATAAGGATCGAATAGAACCGGCTTGGCTTCGAATTCGACTCCCGTGGTATACCCCTTTAGATTTACCGAAATATACCTTGGCAATTTCAGGTAATTCTTAACGGAAATCTGGACGATATCGGTAGTTTGGTTAGCAACGTGCTCATTAAGATAGCGTTCAGCATCATCCCTTTCGACGAAAGTTTTATAATGCAATGAACAAGTATGGTTATCGAAACAACTCGCTTTATACGAAACATCGCCATTCTTTCGGCGCATGGTTTTGATCGCATTCATTCCGGATTGCTTCAAACACAAAATATGTTCAGAGTTTACACTATATTTACTTCCGCCGTTCAAAATGACTTCATACATGTAATCTTCGCCGCGACCTAGGTCCATTACGCGTCTTGGAGTAGAATCGTCTCCCATTACCAAATCTCCGATTGCGACATCTTGGACCTTTTTAATAGAGCCATCGTGCATCAGAATAGGAGTGTTCAATCCATGGCACTTACCTGTGCCCATAGGACCCTTGATAGCGATGGCCGTTCCCATGGCGTTCGGGTTAGAGATCCATTGACCGACCATTTGCATGATCTGCATCTTGGCATCTTCGAGACCGTAAACACATTCGTCTAGTATAGTCTTGGATCGTTCCATAAACTCGGTACACTTTTCCATACCATCATCCATGCGAACGCTAAGACTCTTGTAAATCGAGAATGGCACACGCATAAAAGCATCGACCCAATACTTGATCTTATGATATTCGGAATCACCGGGTTCCATCATCTTCAACATATTGACCTTTTGCATGACTGTCGCCTTATACTTGGGAGGAATATTGGAATCCAAAAGCATCAGACGGTAGGGCTTATCGACGCGGATATGCTCGTTGATTTCCTTGAGCTCCTTCATGACGCGGAGCTGCTCCTTGTTGGAAAGCTTCTTCTTGAAGTAGTCGATTTCGCTTGTCTGCTCCTGCTCGGAATTGATCATCTTATGATACTTTCTTGCGTTAGAGAGGCGAGTTTTTTGCACGAGCTTCTTGATCGACTGCCGGCACTCCTCAATGGCATGAATCAAGATCTTACTCTTTGGCTTTTGCTTGAGTTTCTCGTTGAGATGCTTCTTGAGTTCCAAGAGTTCGGTATACTCGGATTCCACGTCCTTGGCTTCTTCCAAGTTGTCCTCCTTGGACTTGACCTTCGACTTTGACGACTTTACCTTTTCCTTTGACTTGGATCGCTTTGACTCGGTCTTATCGTCAGATCCGGAATCGGGAGAAGGGGTGGGAATCTGAATCTTCTCGTACTTCTCCTTCATGAACTGTTGCTCGTCATCGCTATCTAACTCTTCATCAGCGTCGTCTTCGATAGCAGCATCGTCCTGTTCATCCGTAGGGTTTCCGCCGCCATAAGTAAACACGAGACTGAATTTTCCTTCCTCCTCCTTGTCATCGTCATCGTCCTCCTCATCTTCATCTTCATCAGATTCTTCGATATCTTCAGACTCTTCGGATTCCTCGACTACCTTACGCGATTTCTTAACGGGCTTCTTCTTGGACGCCTTCTTGTCGGATTTCTTATCCTCCTTGACCTTTTTATTCATATACTTGGATGGGAACATGCCATTGAGTAACTTACGAAACTCACGGGGGTCGATATCCTCGTCACCGCTGTCATCTTCGTCGTAATCCTCGGATTCCTGCTCTTCGGACTCTTCAATCACACGGTTCTTTCTTCTAGTAGGCTTCTTGGGAGGAACATAAGTAGAATCCGATTCTGAATCGGACTCCCAGATCTCCTCCTCCTCCTCCTCTTCAGACTCTGGCTCAGATGGTGGATCTTGGCGACCCTTCTTGAGCTTCTGTTTCTTTTGTTGAGAGCGGATGCGAGAATTGTCCATCTTTGAAGGCACGTTGTTACTGGTATTGCAATAAAGCACTAGGTTGGTTTCAAGTGCTATATTTAAATCGTTTGGATTCAATTTTCTTTTTATATTTTTGAGATTGCTCAGATTTGACGATTTTAAATTTTTATTACAAGAACCGATTAATTATAAGAGGTTCCGCATTAAAACAAAAATTGAAAGAAAGGATTTAAAATCTGCTATTGTATATTATAGTAGTAACATGGCAGCCTCTGCTCAACGTTCCAAGATGAACGAATACAAAAATCCATCCAGGGTCATCGGAATTCAGTTCAGTATCATGTCTCCTGATGAGATTCGCAAGAATTCCGTGGTCGAGATCACCTCGCGTGATACGTATATCAACAATAAACCCGTTATCGGAGGTCTCTTTGATCCTCGCATGGGTGTGTTGGAGCCCGGAACGATTTGCCCTACGGATGGAATGACGTATATTGATACTCCCGGATATTTTGGTCACATTGAGCTCGCCAGACCGGTGTTTCTTATCCAACATATCAAGGACGTCATGAAGATCTGCCGATGTGTTTGTTTCAAGTGTAGTAAACTCTTGATCAATAAGAACCAACATCGCCATATTTTGTCCAAGTCTTCCGCCGACCGATGGGATTATGTTTCGCAACTTGCCGCCAAGGTCAAGCGTTGCGGCGAATCCACCGAGGATGGTTGTGGATGTAAGCAGCCCGATAAGGTCAAACTGGAGGGAATGGCAACGTTGTATGCATCCTGGGAAAACATCGATAGCGAGGAGGCTGGCGAGAGCAAAAAAATAAACATGAAGTTGACTCCGGAAATCGTGCTAAAGATATTTAAGCGTATTTCGGATGATGACGTTTCGTTTATGGGATTTAGTCCGACTTGGTCTCGACCCGACTGGATGATTTGCCAGGTTTTGCCCGTTGCGCCACCTGCTGTCCGCCCTTCGGTGAAGCTCGACGCTCAGCAGCGCTCCGAGGATGATTTGACACATATCTATAGTAATATTCTGAAGACCAATAACGTGTTACGCGAGAAGATGGTAAATCCGGATACGAATGTGAATGTCATCGAGGGCTGGACCACGATTTTGCAGCACTCGATTGCGATGATCGTGAATAATAAAATCAAGGGCGTCGCTCCGATGGCTCAGCGCTCTGGTCGTCCTTTGCAGTGTATCATGGGTCGCTTGAACTCGAAGAATGGTCGTATTCGCGGTAATCTGATGGGTAAGCGCGTCGATTTTAGTGCGCGTTCGGTGATCACGGGTGATCCGAACTTATCGATCCGACAGCTCGGAGTGCCTTTGAAGATCGCTAAGAATATTACCAAACCGATGACTGTGAATGATCGTAATCGCGAGTTCTTGATGAAGTTGATTGAGAACGGACCGGATATCCATCCGGGCGCGAAGATCCTCGAGCGAAAGAACGGCGAGCATATTTCGCTGAGACATGTGGACCGCGGGTCCATCCGTTTGGAGAACGGAGACATTGTTCATCGTCACATGATGGACGGTGATGCGGTTTTGTTTAACAGACAACCTTCGCTTCACAGAATGTCAATGATGTGTCACATCGTCAAGATCATGAAACGCGGAGACACGTTCAGGTTAAACGTTGGTGTTACCCGACCATACAACGCTGACTTTGACGGGGATAGATTTTGTTCCCAACAGGCGACTGGATGCTAAGTTGTAGACTAAACTTAGTATCGATAAACAGTGTAAAGTCTACTATTTTGGTGCATAAAGCATATATGCATTGAAATAATATAATCGTCTAGTTCCAGGAACCTACGGTTCCCCGGACGCCCCTCCCTTTTCGGAAAACTTCTTACATAAATATTACAAGTAAGAAATTGTGAGGGAGGGGGTGTCCGGGGGAACCGTAGGTTCCCTGGAGCGAAATTCCTTGATGCGGGAAACCCCTATAGAGCCTTCACTACCACTCACATCTGGAAACTTATGTGAGGAACTCGGTTAATAGCCGATCCCAATGGTAATAATGTGAAGGATTGGGCAATCCGCAGTGTAACCGTCTAAGTCCGATTGGCAGGATATGATGGGCATTCAGAGACTGAACGGGAATTGATGAGCAATGAAGGGCTAGCCACCCCGAGCTTGTTTAAGATACAGTCCGATCCTGATTCGAAAGGTCAGGTGATTGCGTTTTCAATAAACGTAATCTGTAAAACTTTCATGGAAATGAATATGCATATGGCTCAGAATGTGATGGCTGAGACCGAGTTGCGACACCTCGCCGCAATTCCCTATCAGATCATCAGTCCTGCTGCCAATTCACCCATTATTGGCATCTACCAGGACTCGCTTCTGGGGTCGTATAGAATGACAAGAAAAAACGTGACATTTAGTCCGAGCAAGGCAATGGATTTGCTCATGATGTATCCACATGTAAATACAAAGGCGCTAAGAGACGCAGGTAAGAAAATATCTAGTTTTGAAGTGCTTTCCCAAATCATGCCGCCGCTAACGATGGTTTATAAGACCAAGTTGTTCGAGGACGGCGAAGAATACAAAGACTCGAATAATGTGCTCGAGATCCGAAACGGTAAGTATACGCGCGGTCAACTCGAGAAGTCCGTCCTCGGTTCCACGACCAAGGGGATTCTTCACCGCGTGTTTAATGACTATGGACCCAAGGCGTGCGCGGATTTCAATGATAATCTCCAAAACGTTGTCACCGAATACATGAAGTCCAGCACTTATAGTGTCGGCGTGAGTGATTTGATTGCCGATAAGGTCACCCAAGAGAAAATCATTCAGGTAATTACCACACAAAAGACCGAGGTTCAAGCTCTCATTGATAAGGTTCATCTGGGCGTTTTCGAGAACACGACCGCAAATACCAATATCGCGGAATTCGAGACTTCGGTCAATAATATCCTCAATAAAGCAACGGAGCAATCCGGTAAGATTGGTCGCACCAGTCTCGATCAGAATAATCGTTTCCTCATGATTGTGAATTCGGGATCCAAGGGTTCGCTCATCAATATTTCGCAGATGATTTCGTGTTTGGGTCAACAGAACGTGGATGGTAAGCGCATTCCCTATGGATTCGATAGCCGCACGCTTCCTCATTACAACAAATTCGATGATAGCCCGAATGCCAGGGGATTTATTGAGAATTCTTATATTTCGGGTCTCACCGCCCCAGAGCTATTCTTCCATGCTATGGGCGGTCGCATTGGTCTTATTGATACAGCAGTAAAGACCTCTCAGACTGGTTATATCCAGCGAAGATTGATCAAGGGTCTTGAGGATCTCAAGGTTGAGTATGATATGACAGTGCGTAATAATATGGGAAAGATCATTCAGTTTGCTTATGGCGACGACGGTTTCGATTCTACCAAGGTCGAGAACCAATCGATTCCCCTGGTCGGAATGAGTGTCGAGGATATTTACATGCATTTTGATATCATTGGCGTAAATGATCAGACCAGCGAACTCTTGGCGGTTTACGCAAAGAGCACGGCTTCCAGGATCAAGAAGCAAAAGGAGGACACAAAAAAGAAGTGCCAGGCGTATATTGATAAGATGTTGGCAGCTCGCGATGATATTGTCAAGGGTGTATTTAATAACAAGAACGATAACAATGTAGTCTTGCCCATCGCTTTGCAAAATATCATTGCGAATATCCAGGGTCAACTTGGACTAAATTCTAGCTCCACGGTTGATATTACTCCACTCGAGGCGTTCGAACTCATCGAAGACAACTTTAAGAAAATGAACCAACTTGCTTATGCTCCCTTGACGCGGCTCTTCGAAATCGTGTATTATTATTACTTGTCCCCCAAGGAACTTCTCGTGAATAAGCGTTTCCATCGTAAGGGTCTTACGTTGCTGTTGGATACGATTTGTTTGAAGCATAAGGAGGCGCTTATTCATCCCGGTGAAATGGTCGGCGTGATTGCCGGTCAGAGTATTGGTGAGCCTACCACACAGTTGACTTTGAACTCGGTGACTTATGAAACCGAGATTTTGGTTCGAAATGCAAATAAAGAAATAAAGTCAGTTCAGATCGGAGATTTTACCAAATGGGGCATCGAAACATCGACAAAGATTGATTATATGGAGGATAAGGACACGACTTACGCTGAACTTAGTGAATACTATGAAGTTCCTGGAGTAACCGAAGATGGTCATACTGTCTGGCGGCGCATTGAAGCGGTTACGCGTCATCCTGTTATTAACGAAGATGGAACAAATACTATGTTAAAGGTGACAACCAAGGGTAACAGAGAGGTAACTACAACTAAGGCGAAGGGGTTTCTTCAATTAATTGACGGAAAGATCGTAGGTGTAGACGGCGGAAGCTTGAAGATTGGCGACTATTTGCCGGTTTCCAAGAAAGCGTTGGATTTTACTGAAAATTACGATCTTGATTTGCGTAACATTCTTCCCCCATCTGAATATGTATACGGTTCAGATTTGGAAAAGGCAAAATCGGTGATGCATGAATATCGCTGGTGGATGAAGCACGCCAATAAAACGTTTACATTACCCCATGGTAGAAGTGACAGCGTTGTAAACATTATTAATATTCAAGATAAAAAGATTGCTGAAAACAACCTTAAAAATATCATTCGCCCTGGTTACGTATACATGAAGTTGACGAACATGTGCGAATATGCAATTCCCGAGAAGATCCCACTTGATTATGAATTCGGTTATTTGGTTGGAGCATATTGTGCAGAGGGTTGCATGACCAAACATCAGGTTTCCATCGCAAATAATGATAACGATTATTTGGTTCCCATCCAAAAATGGTGCCAACGTTATAATTTGACAACCAAGGTCTACAAACATGAAAATAAATGCCAACAAGGATGGACGAGTCAAGACATTCGTATTTATAATACGGTGGTGTGTCGGATCTTGTCTAATTTGTGTGGAAATCTAAGTCACAATAAGTTTGTATCTGATAAAATAATATTCTCTAATCGCGAGTGTTCGCTAGGATTTCTAGATGCCTATATTGGTGGAGATGGACACATTGGTCAATACACTAGAATGGATGGGTCTAAGAGAATGAATGGAATAGTTATGACTTCCGTTTCACTTAGAATGATAAGCGATGTGCAATTAATATTGAAATGCATGGGAATTATTGGAAAAATCAACAAACCTAAAAAGGTAGAGAAAAACAACCGCGGATCTCTTGATATTAAACAGCTCTACACGTTGAATGTTAATAACCAACAATCACAGCGCCTCGCTAAAATGTTAAATCTCACGATTAAATCAAAACAACAGAGATTAACGCAAATTATTGATCAATCGTTCAAGTATGAATACTGCAATAGCGATTTGTGTGTTCCTAATAAAATTAACGGAACTGTGCAATTTCAACACCGTAATGGTCTATGCCCCGATATTGAATTTGATCAAATTGTTAGCATCGAATATGTCCAAAATACGACAAGTTATGCATATGATCTAACAGTAGAAGATACACGCAACTTTGACTGCAGAAATGGTATCTGTCAAAAAGATACGTTCCATTTATCCGGTGTGGCTTCCAAGTCAAACGTTACCAGAGGCGTGCCGAGAATTGAGGAGATTCTGAGACTCACGAAGAATCCCAAGCACCCTTCGCTTACGGTTTATTTGAAGACCATGGATCAGAATGATAAGGACAAGGCGTCGAACTACGCCACAATGATGAGTCACACCCGGCTCGTAGACGTCGTCAAGTCAATCCAGATTTGCTTTGATCCAAATGAGCAGTCGACCTCGATCACTGAGGATCGCCTGCTCATGGAACAATATTATGAATTTGAGCGAATCATGAACGAGTGTAATGGAACCGCAATGACACCCGATGATATTCCTCAGAGATCAAAGTGGCTCATTCGCATGGAGATGGATGCGGAGACACTCCTCGATAAGAACATTACCATGGATGATATCCATTTCGCGGTTTCGAATAGTCATTTTGCGGGAGACGTCTCGTGTGTTTATTCGGATTACAATAGTGATAAGCTCGTGTTTCGAATTCGCATGTCGAACAATATCTTCACCAAGGGAAAGAAGCGCGGCGTCGCGGATACCCTGGATCAATCTGACGAGATTTACCTGTTGAAGAATTTCCAGGATTCGCTCTTGAATAATATTGTTTTGAGAGGAATCAACGGAATCGATAATGTCTTGGCACGTAAGGTTCAAAACATGGTTATCAAGGAAGATGGAAAGTATGTAACCAAGGATACGTGGGTTTTGGATACCACGGGATCGAATTTGTTGGAATCACTTGCTCTCGATTTCATTGATCCGTCCCGCACGCTGAGTAATGATATTCGCGAGGTCTTTGATGTCCTCGGAATTGAAGCCGCTAGACAAATGATATTCAATGAGCTCTCGGAAGTTATGGAGTTCAGTGGCGTTTATATTAACTATCACCATCTGAGTTTACTATGTGATCGCATGACGTGTAACCAAAACATGGTCCCTATCTTCAGATCGGGGTTGCTCAGCGATAACGTCGGACCGATTGCCAAGGCGACTTTCGAGGTTCACACCGAAGTGCTTCTAGATGCAGCCCGTCATGGTGAGATTGATCACATGCGTGGAGTATCCGCGAATGTAATGTGTGGTCAGTTCGGTAATTATGGAACAGGATCTTTCCAATTAGTCCTTGATATGAAGGAGTTCGAGAAACTCGATGCCGAAGTCTCGAAAACGGCTGATGCGAATAAGGAAATCGAAGACGCTTTCGGATCAGTCGTTGATAACTCAACTGATGTATGCAGTAAAAACAAGATTGAGATCAAGAATAATATCGCTAATATTCACGTTCCTGGAGATGCAGGAGTTTGCGACGATGGATACGACGCCGGATTTTAGATTATCCAATATTGTGACAATATTAACACATGATCTAATTACTAGCTTTACCGAAATGCAGTCATCTTTAGCGTTATTCATTATTTTTTATAACGTTTATATAAAATCATGAATTTTTTCATGTTTTTATACATGTTCGTTCTGTTCTTCTTGTTAACCCCTGGAATTTTAGTCACGTTGCCTCCCAAAGGTTCTGTTATGGTTGTTGCCGCTACACACGCACTTGTTTTTTCCTTATTGTTTTGTATTACAAATAAAACGGTCGGAAAATTAACGTCTTCTGCTCCCGAGGGCGTGAATCTAAAGCGGGATTTTACTTCTACGAAAAAGCAGATACAAACGCCAAAGAAAAAGTAAAAAGCAATTTTAGCGACTCGATTCGCACCAGGTTTCATCGAGGGCATTTTCAAGAATTAAACTAAAAATTGTCCCTTCCAAAAAACTAACAGAATTTTATAAATATTTTTCTTGAGAAAGGGGAGGGGTCGCAATTCGAGAAGCGCGGCTTCTCTTAAAACCGTAGGTTCCCTGTTATCTTAGGAATTTTGATGACTTTGGCGAAGCAAAATGTTCCCTGCTACGGTAAAACAAAATATATCTTAAATATATATATATATATATATACGTTAAAATGAACGTGCTAATGTGTGTCTACGTTTTCGTGCTTTTCTTTGTCTTGACTCCTGGTATTTTAGTGAGTTTGCCTCCCAAAGGGTCCAAAATGATAGTTGCTGCAACGCACGCTCTTGTTTTTTCCTTATTATTTTGTGTTACACATAAGATGGTTTTGAAATTCACGAGCGGTGCTCTTGAAGGAATGACGCCAGCACCTTATCCCACTTCCGTGTCCAATGTCGCCTCTAATGCTAAGAAACCCTCCGTGTAATAACCAATAAATATTATGTTTTATTGGTTATTATTGCACTATTGTATATTTATGGATACGCAATGGTGTAAAGTTTTCAAGAATAAATTAACAACCCGATTGTTTTATTTCGTCGATTATTTCGAAAGGATAATCCATATCCTCCAATACCCGAACTGCCCCGCGAACCTTGGAAACCCCCTTGCAGATTTTGTATGTGTATTCTAATTTTCCGTTGTTATCAATGACATCCATTTTATAATTCTTAATTCTGCGATTCCCCTTGAGTTTAGCAAGTTTTTTGCATATCGAAGAGTAATGCGTAGTTAGAACAAAATCCACGTTTTCGTGTTTCGATAAGTATTTCAAAAACGCATGCGCAGATTTAGCCGCTTCCGTGGGATTCGTGCCAGAATACAATTCGTCAAAAATACAATAATGTCTACCTTCAGGATGATGGCGAATAGAATCGATGATCTCTTTGCACCGTCTTGACTCGGCTTGGAATAAACTATCGCGTTCAGATGTGTCCGGAATGTTCAAATAAGAATAGATGTGCGTATACGGATAAATAATACATTTACCGTAAAATCCACAGCCTATTTGTTGTGAGAAAATTATATTCAAAGTCGTCGTTTTCAGAAACGTCGTCTTTCCTGAAGCATTCGGTCCCGTAATAATAGTATTGCATTTCAAGTCGCACGAATTAGTAACCTGTGAATCGTCTTGGTGAGCCGGATAAAACTGATCTTCTATTTTACATGATTTAGATCCAAATTTGGCTGCATTAATAACACCGCTCAATAAATGACGTTTAAGTCCACGCAAATTATCCAGATAACCTTCAAATCCGAATGAATAACGCAACGCTTCTTCATATTCTTTATTCGCGTGTAATTCGTAATAACATTTAAGCAAATAACCAACCTGAGAAATCTTGGAAACAAATCCCTTCGAAAAAGGTTCTATGGGTTCTAATTCCTTGCGAAATTCGCGCAGTTTTTCACATTGTCTATTGGTATCTTTGCAAAATTCCGAATACGCGATTTTTGAACCGTGCAAATTGATAAATGCATCCATGTTTATAATGCTCGCTCCAAGGTATTCGCGCATCGCATATAATGACGTGTTTATCTTATGAATGTTATTGTAGAATCGGTAACATGTCAAAACGTTTTGATAAATCTGCCAAGCGTATAACCCCAGCATTAGCATCAAATATATCAGTTTGTCGAAGGATATACTGCCTATATTCAAAAGCGTTTTCCCGATGAAATGGTTTTTCGCGATGTCTTTTAATACGTCCAGATAAACCGAAAATGTAATGGGTATTCCACGGAATTTCAATATGATAAAGGGGAATATGAAAAACACCAGAGGAAGCATTAAACTTGCCATGGGAGACATCAAATTGCCTACCGACAATAGCTGTAAAAAACTCGGAGATCTATTCAGTGATTTCAATACGTCCCATTCCACAAAGCAATACTTTTCCAAAAAATAGGTTTCCTCTTTAACACCCCTCCAAATATCCACAACGACGGCGTGATTTAATACATAATCATGATCCGGAATAACGTCCGTTTCTTGGATAACTCGTTGTGTATCTTCCAAATAACCGACGTCGTTGGTGTATTGCTTTTTCCACTCGCTGATGATGGCTTCCCCAAAAGGGTGTGTTGGTTGGAACAGATATTGGTACATGCTTTTTTTGTTATTGACGGATTCCGTTAGTTCCAGATCAGACGCCACGTTATTCAAAAGGGGGAATTTTTGAGGTTCTGGCAAGTAATCAATGGGAAGTCTAAATGTCCCGTGCATTTTTTTATCAACATTCTCTTGATTGTTCTTATTTGACGTTTCTGAATCAGAAACAGGGATTCCGGTAACATCAGCCACCATTGCCTTCAAATGATCGTTAATAATATCTTTTAAACCAAACATATTATTATTTTTGCATAAATTAAATGAACGATATTAACGCGATAAGCTATGTGTTGAATTTGAAATCCGCAGGCAACTCCTTAATATTCGAACTATAATGACTTTCGATGCTCTTAATGATTCCAATATCTCGTTTCGTAATGAAATTAATTGCCAATCCCTTTCTGCCCCAACGCCCACTTCGACCGATTCTATGTAAATAATTATGCACGCATTTAGATAAATCGAAGTTTATCACCGTACTGACCTGCTGGATGTCGATACCTCTCGCGGTTATATTTGACGATATAAGAACGCGGTAACCCCCCTTACGGAATTCACTAAACTCCTTTTCACGTTCGTCTTTTTTCATCGAACTATGAATGCAGCATACCGAAAAACCTTCTCCTATCATAGCTTGATAAAGATCGACCACTCTATTTACACTATTCGCGTATACAATGCATTGATTTACAGTTAGATGGTCGAAAATTTGCTTTAGCATATCGTATTTTTCTCGATCGTCCTGGAGCGCTACGAAATATTGTTGAATTCCTTCCAAATTTAATTTTTCTCTCTGAACTTCAATCCGGATCGGATCGCGCATGAATTTATTTGCGACTTTGATCATTTCATCAGGAACGGTTGCGCTGAACAAAATAGCCTGAACGTCTTCACCAAAATGCTGAAATATATCATATATTTGATCTTTGAATCCGCGTGATAACATTTCGTCCGCTTCGTCCAATATGAATAATTTGATATCTCGGGTTTTCAAATATTTTCTCCTTATCATATCGAATATTCTACCCGCCGTTCCAATTATTATATGCGGAACCGTTTTCTTCATTTCTTCTGCGTCGCTCATAATTGAAGTCCCCCCCACTAGTATCTTTATATTCAGACCCTCCATACATTCTCCTATCGAACGTATCACCATTGATATTTGACTTACCAGCTCGTGAGTGGGGGCTATAATTAGAGCCTGTGTTTTGTTTAAGGAGACATCTATTCTTTGCAACGTCGCTATTGTAAACGCCCCGGTTTTTCCGCACCCAGACTGCGCTTGTGCGATTGTGTCTTTTCCTTGAATAATAGGCAGGATGGATTGTTTTTGAATGTCGCTTGGATTATCGAATCCATAACCATATATACCTCTGAGTAAATCAGTCTTTAATCTGAAATCGTCCCAGTTTTTAATATTATTGCTTACGTTATCCATATCTATTCTATTAATAATAAACGTTTATATATGTTACCCAAAAATTATATAAACGCGTTGTGCGGTAATAGCATAGATGATAGATTCGGGTTATTACAGCGTCTCCGATTTAAATAAAATATTATTTGATAATCCAGGGGAATTTGAGTTGAACGGTCCCGTGAATGAAATCTTCCAATATCTAATAAAAACCATAAACGTTACAGCATTTGATGCGTCGAACGAAGTCGCAAATACCAACAAAAATGGGTCGATAAATAATTCAAGAGAGCGTGTTTTCAAAAGGTCGAATTCTACGCAAAAAAGCAATTCTATGTCGGCAAAATCAGGGTCTTTAGAATGGGACGCCGCTAGGAATCCGTCATTCAAGGTTACAAAATTGGAGACAAAAGAGGGGATTGATAAACAAATCAACGATGTTCGCGGTTTATTGAATAAAATCTCGTCGAAGAATTATGATTCACATCGCAACGTTATTATAGAAAGTATAAATGAGATTCTTTCCAGCGAAGACTCCTCCAAAGAAGATAAAGATCGTTTGGTTTCATCTGTTTTAGATATCTCTAGATCTAATAAATTTTATTCCAGTCTGTATGCCAAATTAAGCAAAGAACTTTCTCTTATATTTCCCGAGTTTGCTTGTATATTTCCCCAAGTTGTAGATTCATATCTTCTAACATTAGAAGAAATAAACTATGTTGATCATAATTTAGATTACGATGGTTTTTGTAATTACACAAAATTAAATGATTTGAGAAAAGCAAATGCCGCGTTCATTATTAATCTAATGAAAAACGAGGTTTTAGAAAAAAATCACATTATAATCGCAATACTTAAGTTGATAGAGTTTCTCGAAAAATACATCGACGAAGATAACAGATCGAACGAAACCGATGAGATGACGGAAAATTTCCATTTATTTATCACCCAGAGTAAATCAGAATTGGCGCAACTAGACGCATGGAAAAATGTTATTTTACCGTTTATTCAGAAAGCGTCAACTATGAAATCGAAGGACCACGTAAGTTTGTCATCTCGTGCGGTATTTAAGTATATGGATATTCTAGACGATTTGAAAAAAAAATAGATACTATATTTTTATTTTTAGAAAATAAAAATATTTTACCAAAGCCTCGATTTTCCACACCCGGACCCTCCTCCCGATATTTTACCGCCTCGACTAGAACCGGTTAACCAATAAAATAAATAAACTATAATTGTTATCATTATAATGAAACCGATAAACATTTTAAATATATTGAAAAATTGCAAGAACTGACAATATGAGGTGCTTTGATTTGAAGCGTTGCAAACCATAACCCCGCCTGCATTTCCCAGGGAATTTCCTAATCCAATTCCTCCGCCATAAGCTAGCGCCTCTCCAAAAGATGAACTCTTGTTGTTTGTCATTTGTTATAACTTATTGTGATATTTTATTCGTTAGATTCGGTTGTTAAAATATCATAATAATACATATATGGCTTATTCTAATTTAAACAAAAGTATTTTATATTCGGAATCCAGGCATCTAAACACAAACGATTTAGGTCATGAATCCACATTATACGAAATCAATGTTTTTGATAAATGGGTAAAGGTAATTTTGGGTAAAATGAATACTACGTTTTCTTCGAAAGATGTCGTTTATTATACTATTTATTTGTTGGATGGCAAAACAAAAATACGATCTCAGATTGGTGTTTTTGAAATTCCTTCTAGCAAAACCTTGGAAATAATAGACGAAGACGGCGACGTTGATATTAGTAAAATGGGCGTCCCGGTTTTGTATAAATTCGTAACGGCAGAATACGTGAACAATGACAAAGACAAATCCGACGATCTAGTTGAACCCAGTTCCCCGAAACCAAATCATAACAATGTAGATGTAGACGAGAGTGATCATAATGAAACCAAGGACGATGAACACGAAGACGATGATGTTTCTGCCTTGAAACCCACCTCTTATTCTAAGCAAACAGAACGAGCGGTGGAATCTATCAAAGATGGCGTTTTCATTTACGATAAGCAGGTGAAACCCCCGGTTTTGTTGACCGAAGAAACAGAAAAAGAGGCGTCTGCTATTAAAAAAGAATATCGCGAATCTACACACGCCCCTTGGATTTCCAAGTTTATGAAGAATGATCACTTCGGAATCCACGCAGTAGAGGCGAATGGCGACTGTTTTTTCGCAGTTATACGCGACGCCTTTAAACAAATCGGACAAATTACGACCGTGGAAAAACTACGCGCAATTGTCGCTAAAGAAGCAACCGACGGCGTGTTCCAAGAACACCGAACCCTATTTTTGTCGTTGGACGGAATGGTAAAAGAAAAGAACCGGGAACTCAAATCTCTTAAAAACATATTAGAAAAGGTCTATAAACAACGCGCGTTAAAAGCTAAATCTCAAGGCGATACCGTTGGTTTATCAAAGATTCTCAAAGAAACAGAAGAAGCGAAAGCTCAATATAAACAACTACAAATTGATAAGCGAGACACCGAGGCACTTATTGAGGAAAATGTGGGTTCTTTTTCCAAGATTGATACGATGGATAAATTTCGCGAATTCATTCAGACTCCCTCATTCTGGGCAGATTCTTGGGCTATCTCCGCCTTGGAACGCGAGCTAAATATAAAAATGATTATTTTGTCAGAAAGATCTTTTAAAGAGGGTGCTCTAGATAGCGTAATGGTGTGCGGGGAAATCAGTAAAGAATTACAAGATTCTGGTTTAACAATCGATCCGAAATATTACATAATGACGACGTTTAGCGGAGATCATTTCAAATTAATCACGTATAAAGATAAACGCATATTTCAGTTTCATGAGATTCCTTACTATGTGAAAAATTTGATTATCAATAAATGTATCGAAAAGAACGCGGGTCCATTTTATGCGATTCGGGCTTTCCGCGATTTGCGATCTAAATTTGGCGTGGATGACGGCGAAGTAAACAAAATCGACGAAGAACAGGAGTCTTCTTACAGCAATAACGATCTATTTGATCCAAATATTGTATTTATGTTTCATTCCAAATCCGATAAATCTCCAAAACCAGGAAAGGGTTCAAATGAAAAAATCCCTGCTAATAAGCTCGAATTATTTAAAGACCTTGGGAGAATCCCCGATTGGCGCCGCAAATTAGACGATAGTTGGACCGATGTCGTTTTTAGTCTGGAGGGACACAAATGGTCTTCCGTTGAACATTATTACCAAGGGGCGAAATTCAAAAACGGCTTTCCCGATTTCGCTTTACAGTTCTCTTTAGATAGTGATGGAGAGATTTCCAAGAGCATTGAACTGGCTCGCGCCGCCGGAGGACCCACGGGGAAGCGAAAAAGTAAGTTATTGCGACCTACCAAAGTGGTTATTGATCCTAATTTTTACGGGGAACGAAGTGAATCGGAGCGAGAAATCGCGCTCCGCGCAAAATTCTCTCAAAATCAAGACATGAAGGCTTTATTGGTAGCCACGCGAAACGCCAAGTTGATACAATTTATACGCGGTGAACCCGCCGTTTCGGACGACGCTTTGATGAAAATAAGACGCGAACTTTTGTGATTTTTTATATCGCCATAATCTAAGATGAGTTCCCAGATACAGAATTTTATAAAGACCACGTTTTCTAGCGAAATTAAAGATGCGGCGCCGATATTTTCTCCAAGATCCAAAGTGTTTATACAAAGTTTATATGATGCCATTTTAGAGTCCGAACAATCTTGGAATAAAATAGGGAAAACTTCGATAAAAGAATCGGGAATTACAACGTCTTCGAATAATCACGTCCCGGATCATATTCCTTATCCTTCTATAAAAACTATGACCTATGACCCTCTCGAAAAAAACTTATTCTTTTGCAGTTCGGTCCAGGGAGATAAACGTAGAGATGGCTTATCCGAGAGGAAGTTTGTCCGGTACTCAGATTGTAAGGTTTTTCCAAGACGCAATTCAGAAAGTATATATGTGGATCTACGTGGCTACCCGATTTGCGCCAAGAGATTGTTCAAATGCCATGTCGATTCATTTATATTTCACGGATTATGTAAAAACTTTGTCAAAGACAAAATCCGAACCTCTGAATACAGTTCACGTAAACACGGCATTTACTACATCATGTTCTCCTTCGACGGATATATTTTTGTTTCGTAGAGAAGAATGGTTCAAGGTATTTATACATGAGACGTTCCATAATCTCGGGCTGGATTTTTCGTCAATGAACAATGATGCAGTCAACGCCATGGTTTCTAAGATTTTCCCTGTTACTGGTGATATTCGGCTTTTCGAAACATATTGCGAAATGTGGGCGGAAATTATGAATGCGCTTTTTATATCTTTTTCTACAACGACAAAATCGGGAATCAAAAAAATAACATCAATTCTGGGATCGGAATCCGTATTCTCGGCATTTCAGTGCGTGAAAATCTTGGAACATTATGGGTTAACATATCATGATATGACGAGTTCACACAGGCGAATAGTCGGGTTGAAAAAATACAAAGAAAAAACATATGTCCTATCTTATTATTTGATAAAATCCATTTTAATGACTCATGTGAACGATTTTATCGAATGGTGTTTGGACCATAACGGCGTCACGTTGAATTTCAAAAAGACTCAACCCAATATGGCGGATTTTGTTAATTTAATAAGCCAATTATATAAAACACCCCAACATTTGGAGCTGATCGAATCCGCTGAAACGGTCAAATTGCCGGGAGTTGACGCATTTATTAGACATACATTGAGAATGACGGTTTTCGGATAAAAAAATACACTATTTACATATTTTTATTTTGAGGGGAGCGAGGGAAATATTTACTCGATATTGGAAGAAGACGTATTTATACTGCCACACTCACCGAAAACCGTCCGTTTCTCGTACTCGGACATGTTCGAGAGTCGGGCGTTCAAGTAGTCGAGCATGTCGGTCCCGGCGACTTGGATGTCGCTGGATTCTACCGATGCGACGGAGGTGCCGCCATTCTTAAACTCCGACAGCTCAAATTCGAGTTTTGCAATGCGCTCCTCGTGAGCGGCGACGATCTTACGCATTGCCTCAAGTTGGCGACTTCCGACGGTGAGCTGCTCAGCCGTCATGGGCTCTACTGTAATCGGCTTCTCGTTAATGAACAAGTAATAACGGTTACGCCCGACTTGATGGATAACGCCATTTTGCACGGCGCCCGGGTGTTCACGCTTTCTGGCAAACTGCGACTCCAAATCCGCCCTTGTCCCGCACGAAAAGTCGTTGCCGCTCCATTTCAAGAAATGCACAAAAGCGTTCTTTCCGCTCAGCCCGTTGGGACGCTTGAACTCGACGATATCGATGCGCGAGATTTCTCCGAATATGGCGAAATCGCTCACGAGCTCCTCGCGCGTCTGCTTGGGATGAACATTCTTCGCGTATATGCTATTCCAGTTGGGAGGAGCCTGGGGTCCGGAGAAATCGATGGCAAAAGACGACATGGTTATCTGTTGGGTGGGCGTTTGATGACCTAAAAATGTTTTTGAAAAAGCTTTTCAATTTTATTCCGAGTTCCTTATTCCCATCCAAATTTTTCCAAGGCGGTTTTCTCCAAAAACTACCAGCTGACCGTCTATTATAACTCCTTTCCCCTCCCATATTCGGTGTCTAACATCGGATTCTTTACATCTCAACGCGGGATGAACTAGAACCGATGTGCCACTCTTTTTAAGATCGTCTCTTACTTCTTGGTAATTATCGCGTTTGTATCTGCAAATTTCTTGCTGAACGACTGTGCTTATATTTGACCAAAGATCCAATTCGGAAGCTGTTAACGTAAGTCCGCGCTTTCCTCCCATTTGTTTGGCTTTGATCGGAGCGTTGTATTGCGATGGTTCCGCGAATTTTACACCGTAATTTAATAACAACGCTCGCCTTGTTTCGCCGCTGCATAATTGAGATAATCGAATATATTTTTCTCCATGGAAGCAATGTTCACCGGTTTGATATGTCCGAGTTTCGCCATCCTCGGCGAAAATAACCACGCATTGCTCCCAGAAATTACTTAGTGATCTATATTCCTTCTTCTTGGAAAAGAATGTAGTAACCGTTTCCATTTCGCTATTATTTCTATAGATTTGACGGCAATATCAATATCAATTTTTTTATTTTTTTTCTAACAAGGAGAGTCCGGTCACCTGCGACTTTTGGAAGAGACGATTTTTAGTTTAATTCTTGAAAACGCCAAGAATTAAAATCGAGCAACCTACCGTTTTTAACTAACCTGCAGTCCCCTTCTGCTAAAATTGATACCATAAAATGATAGATAACTAGGTTGTAAAATGGGAATCAAGAATCTAAATAGGCTCTTCATAGAACACTGCAGTAAACATGCAACCAAGCGCGTGGATATCCGCACATTCTCGGGAAAAACAATCGTCATAGACACCAGTATTTACATGTATAAGTTCATAGCGCAAAATGCGTTAATAGAGAATATGTATTTACTAATGTCTATTTTCATTAAAAACAAAATATCCCCGATTTTCGTATTCGACGGAAAACCGCCTCCGGAAAAGCGTCGTCTCATTAATCAACGTCGTATATTGAAAAAAGACGCAGAAAAAAAGTACAGCGATTTGCAATTATTATTGTCGACCGCGTCTGCTCCTTTAAAACAAGACATTGAAATCGAAATGGAATCTCTCAAAAAAAAGTTTATTCGGATAAAAGAATCCGACGTTTCAAACGTGAAGTCGCTAATGAGGGCTTACGGCGCGTCTTATTGTGACGCCGAAGGCGAAGCCGATAAATTATGCGTTTATATGGTTAAAACCGGGAAAGCGTGGGCGTGTTTAAGTGATGATATGGATATGTTCGTTTACGGGTGCCCACGCGTATTACGTCACGTAAGTTTGTTGAAACATAGCGCGATTTTGTATGATTTGGATCTTATATTGGGAGATTTGAATATGTCCATGAACGACTTTCGTCAAGTCACTGTTATTTCCGGAACAGATTATAATATTAATCCATCGACATCTCTGGGAGAGACCATGAAATGGTACAATCAATTCAAACTTTCATATCACGAATCTTCAGAAAACGAACTATTGTTTTACAATTGGCTCCATAAATTCACAAAATATATAAGAAGCTATGATGATTTAATATCTGTACATAGCATGTTTTATATTGACGATAATGATGACAATTTAGCATCGCGCGAGATACAATCCTTTACAGGAAACGTTGGCATTATGCAAACCGTATTAAAATTAGATGGGTTTGTATTTGCATAGGACTCAAAAATCCTGTTATTTTATTTTTCCCCCTCAATTTATATATTATGTTATCTGAAATTGTGGATCGTTACATAAAATGCAATTCCGATTTAAATCAACACCAATTGAGCAATGTTCGTTCAAATTTGTACAAATTGTTAGTCAGTGTGGAAAAAAAGATCTCTATTCTAGAATCCACCCTCCTATATAAAAATATTCCCTATGATTTCAATTGGCACGAATATCTTGATTTAAATAGCGATGTAAATCTGGTTATAAAAGACGAATATATGGCAAAAGAAAATTATGATCTATATGGGTTCTATGAAAGACGCATGTATAAAAGATCACAATTGCGAGACATAAATACGTTTATTTATTGCGGAGGAAAATGCGGCGGCGTTACATTGCGCAATACTTTTCATAAGAAGAATATTAGATGCATACACTCGCATAGCAACGAAGAATTTATTAAAAATTACATTGGCTGTGGAAACGTCCATGAACTAATAAACCAAAATTCCGGGTGGCACAAAAACATCTATATCATCGATTCGTATCGCCTTCCGATTGAACGGAAAATGTCCTCTTTTTTCCAGAACATGACAATAGATATTCCAGATTATGGTTCCAAAACTACTCAAGAATTGACTACATGCTTTAATTATCAATATATAAACAATGTGGATCCTGCGCAAAATAACGAGGACTACCACCCATTAGATGAAATGGTGGAATATCTTGGAATAGAATCCCCTCTAACCTTTGATTTCAAAAAGATGTATGGTATAATGAAATACAAAAACATTAATTTTATTAAAATCCGGTTTCAAAATATCGATAAATGGACGACTATTTTATCAGGGATCGTGGGAAAGTCACTTATTCTCAATAGTGATAATCTTTCTAAGGATAAATCCTATAAAGATAAATATGAGAAATTCAAGACAGAGTACAAGGTCCCCCTCGATTATTTGGAAAAGTTAAAAACCGACAAGGCGTTTTTGAATTATAATACTCCTCATGAACGAAGTGAATACATAAAATATTGGACTAGTAGATCTGAATAAAACATAAAACGGGATTTTATGTTTTATTTGTTTTTTCGTTGGTTTTTGAGTTGTGGATTTTTCTATTTTTTGGGAGCGGCGGGTTTATACAGATGAAGATTTATCGGTTTAAATCGAAGCAGCGACGACGGCGGCAACTTCAGCCTTTACGAAGTGGTGCTTCATGAAACGCTGGAGGTTGAAATAAGTGAGCTCATCAGACGCCTGGATCTTGAGGAGAGCGGTAAGCTTGGCATCGGGAATGATCTTTCTGCCGTTATCCTTATCCTGGAGGTTGTTGGCGCGGATGTAAGCATTGATCTCCTTGCTCACGGCGGTGCGCGCAAGCTCGGTGCCAGAGGGCTTTCCGAGGAAAGAAGCGAGTTCATCGCTAATGCGAGTGGGCTTGACGAAGCCTGAGGGCTGGCGATTACCGGAGCGCTTCTTCTGAGTGGTCTTCTGAGCGGTCTTGATCTCGCGGGCGACCGACTTCTCGAGAGTCTTGTAATCAGACTTGAGCGTAGAAAGAAGGCTGAGAACCTGCTGGAACTTGGCGCTGAACTCGTTCATCTTGGTCACAATCGAAAGCTCGACAGTCTCGGTGGCTACAACCTCGTTGGCAAGAGGAGCCGACTCGACAGAGGCAACGGGCTCGTCGACCACGGCGGACTTGACAGCCTTCTTGGAGGCGGTCTTCTTGGGGACAGCCTCCTTAACGGGAGCGGTAACGGGGACAGGGGTGGAAGAAGCAGCAACAACAGTCTTAGACGCACGAACCATTTCTGATCTATACAGTATATGGTGGTCTTTTTTTATATTGTTTGATACATAAATATATTTATGTATCAAGGTTGACTTGATACATCGAGCGGCGATTCGCGTCTATCAAAATCACATTTATTTTTAGAATAACAAACGCGGCAATTTCGGAAATGCCTAAAGAACAACGCTGCAATAATCATGTTAACATGTTTGACTTTTCGTTAAATATGTTAATAAACAACCGAATCATACAACCAGGGCATGGCGGTTCTGGCATCCGATGACACCAATGTTAACCCACACAAAAGGTGAAACGCCCCAAGTGTACGAAATCCATTGTCTATTCCGGTGTATATCATATCCTCCATAACACATAAACATAGCTCTCGGATTACTTCTTCACTAACGTCATTATATCTTATTCTTTGATTCAAAATGGTGATAAATGGATCACTAATTGGGCATATTTTTCTTTTAACGTCGAATGGTATCTGCGCCCGGTAATACCAAATATCATACAAACTTCGGAAATAACGGATACAGTCGCGGCGATCTAATCTTGAGAACCACGACGATTGTGCATAATTTCCAAGGGAGTCTATTTCGACAAATAAATTCTCTATTCTTCGTTGAATGGGTAAACCCCGAATCGTTCTCAACTTCTCTATCATTTCTGCCGCGTCGTATGTTTCATCAATTGCGGCGTTTTGGTTACGCAAGACATTTCCAGATAAATCGGTAACGCTATAAACCATTCTTTGTGAAACGGGGTGGTGTTCTTCTTGTATGTGATGTGTAGTTGAATTCGTGTTATTAATTAATCTGCTCAGGCGTGTTAGCTTTTCTATAGTAATGCGCATATAATCCATCGATTCGCGATTATAGGGATTCATAATTCCGTTTGTCCTTTGTTTGTTTTTGAACAACGTCGTAATGGAATCAAAATCAAACCCGTAGACAAATTTTTTATCACCTTCGTAGCTAAAAAAATCGTTGGCTTGTATATTATTAATCGGCTCTAGTGTATAAAAATCGCTATCATTCACGCAGATCTCTCGTTTTTTTAACGCAGGACCGCGTAATCGAAATGATTCTCTAATAATATACCCGCGGAAGCATTTTTGTATTAACAAACTATTTTCCTCCATGATATAAAGACGAGACACGCGCTCCATTAATACTTGTTTACTCCCAGAAATCGCGAAATCATATAACAATTTGATCTTACGTATCTCTTTCGCGTTGTATTGTTTGTATCCGCGATTATTGTTTTGACGAAACATGACCTCCGATTTATAATTCCGTAGAACCTCTTTTAGCTCAGATTGCTTGCATTTCTCTAGAATCGCCCTATCCTTTTCTTTTCTTGTCGGCTTTTTTTGCCGCGGTTGCACAACTCTGTTTTCGATAATATCATCTTCTAATATACGCATAGGCTTGGAAAACATAGTTTATATTATATGCATAAAATTATTTATATGTATTTACGTTATATCATTATTGTAATATGTCTTGTGCATTTAAGGTGGGGGATCGGATTAGAAAAATAGCAAACGGTTTAGTAGAACCCGAGATTTATACCATAGAGATCTTGGAAAAGGCGGTCGAAGGAGACTGGCACGATGGATATTATGATGTTTGGTACTCCCATTTCCAAGGCTGCGATAAGATTCATATCATTTATTTTCATCGATATGGTGATCAACATTGCGAATACGCGGTTTTAGTATAAAAATATTATCGTTAAAACACGCGATTTTAACAATTCTTTAATTCCAAATAAAATTGAATCGGATTTTAATGTCGTTCAGATAAGCAAACTGAAACCCTCGTTTTAGAAGAATGTCTTCCGCCGCTAAGCCCGTTGTCCTTTCCTCTGCTGACTGGTCCCCTTCCTCCGTCAAGTTCATGCCTCCCAAGGTGAATGAGCGTGGCGGGAAGTCGATCAGTATTATCAGCAAACAGACCAATCGTTCCCTTCATATCTCCACCCCCATGATGATGACATGGGGTATCGCTGATTTCATCGGTGATAACGGAGAGTCTGATGGGAAATTCAGCATCTCACTTAACTTCCCCAATGATGAGTACAAGAAGCCCGCCACCGACAAGTTCCTTCAGCAACTCAAGGACTTTGAGAACTATATTCTCGACGCAGCCGTCACCAACTCCGAGCTCTGGTGGGGCGAGGAGATGTCGCGTGAGGTTTGCAAGCATACCTTCTTCCCCTTCCTCAAGTATTCCAAGAACAAGGATACCAAGAAGATTGATCTTTCGAAGCCACCTTCTATTCGTGCCAAGGTTCCATTCTACGATGGTAAGTGGAATGTCGAGCTCTATGACACCAAGGAGAATCTGATCTTCCCTTGCGATAATCAGAATCTGACTCCCGTCGACTTTGTTCCCAAGCTCAGCCAGGTTGCATGTGTCCTCCAGTGCGGTGGCATCTGGATTGGTGGAAAGGGATGGGGTCTTACCTGGAAGCTCATCCAGAGCGTTGTCAAGCCTCGCGAGGTCGTCAGCGTTTATGGTAAGTGCCACATCCAGCTCTCGTCTGAGGATCGCGATACGATCGATAACCAGAAGATTCCCGATGAGGATCTCGAGGAGGGAGAGGAGCTTGAGCAACTTGTGTCCGCTCCCATTATTGATACTGCTGCCGAAGATTCTGATGAGGAGGGCGAGCAAGAGTCCGCGCCAGTTGCCGACGCCCCCGTCGCTTCCGCTCCGGTGAAGAAGGTTGTCAAGAAGGCAGCTCCTGTTGTAGATACTCCTCCTGTGGAGGAGCCCGTGGTTCTCGCATCCGCCTCCGTGGAGCCCGCCAAGAAGAAGGTAGTGAAGAAGAAGGTGGTGGCTTAAACAATTAGTTACGTAGAATAGGGTTTATAATTTGTAATCGTATAAATAGATATATTTTTTATATGATTAGCCTCGGTTTATGCAATTTCCAAATGGACGTATACATCCGCGCGTTTTGTAACATTATAAACGTCATCAGTATTGATCTTCGATATCCCGACATTTGCTAAAACAACCACTTGCGACGACGTCATTTTCAACTGTTTTCTTGGAACTGCGAACCTCCGATTCCCTAAAAAAATCTCGATCTCATCTTTCGCCCATAATTCGTCCACAGTGGCGTTTATTTTTACGTGGACATTATTTTTATCATCAATCTCTACGTTATCCGGTAACATGGGATTACATTGCACATACAGATCGCCACCGCCAGCCTTGTCATAAATCAATTCATTGTGCCAAAGTGGCACTAAATAGGTTTTCCCTCCCTCGGATAACCGATATAAATTATCTTCAAATAAATCTTCCAAGAAAGGGTTCAAAATTATACACTCGTCATGTTGTGTCTTTTTCGCGAACAATTCGTCGACCCTTATCAGGAAGTCATCACTCAAATGAAACACGTCGCGATATTGATTCAAGACATCGGATATTTTTGTCAGCATTTTCTTGTCTAGTTTTTCCAAGAGTTCCAGTGCTTTGGGTTCGCATTTTGATGTGATCTTTTCTACAATCGTATAAAAAACGCGCGATTTTATCTCTTGGAATACCTCGGATTTCAAAATAGGCGTCAAAAACGAAAATAGTATATTCTGATAACCCGGCGTCGATGATGTATTGCTAAAAACGGCGGGTTCATCTTCACTTAAATCCATCTCATCATCTTTATCATCATCTTTATATCCCGTTTCCACCAATAAAAAATCATAGGATTCTTGTATTACACGAAACTGTCCAGCGGCATCATGTCCACGATTTTTGTCCGGGTGATATGTCAATGCTTTCCTGCGATATTGGCGCTTCAAATCATCCATATTCCAAGATTCGTCGTTTGATAATCCGAGATTTTCGCATGCGCTTTTATAGTTCATAATGGTGTATCTTATTTAATATATAAAAGAAAATACTCTCTAAGTGATAAATGGGACGATAATTATTGTTATAGTGTTTCAAAAACGAATGCGTCTTTTTCAATATATCCGAGGCGTCGCGTTTGGAAATAGACCCCGCTTTTATAAAATAGGATACTATATACCAAAGGCATTCGGTCGCGTCTAAGTTGTAAACTAAAATATCATACAGCGTATCGCGAAAATTTGCAATCTGCATGGAAGACGGGTTCATTATATTTTCTATAACAGCATCGCAAATCTTATTGAAAACATCACACGGAAAATCTTCGTCCTTGATGAGAGGAAATGATTGCAACTCTTTGATGTTTAATATCCCCATTACGTCAACGTTTCCCAAGGCGGATTTCACCGATTCGGGATCGCATAGTCTTCGAGATTTCAAATTCGAAATTCTATCGTAATACGACTGTGCATTCTTATTCGACTCCTTTTCCTGGATATTTCTAGAATTATAAGACGGAGTTCGCTTATTTAACGCCATTTCAACAAATTTATCGATTGTCGGTTTTTCGACTGAAATGATATGACAATTATTGATAATGCTATTCGGAATAAAACTAATATGTTCGGTTATTAGTATAAATTTTACCTGTATATTCAAATGCGGATGATTGTATTGCTGCATGTAACTATAGAATATTTCCAATAGTTCGGTATGTATGCTGTGAAAATTTTTGCATACAACAATTCCGCCCTTTTCGTTTTTAATCGAAATAATATCGACAATTTGAGAAAAAACCTCGTGCCATATGATCTTAGAATTGCAACCCAATAAAGCCATATCAATTTCATAATGAATGTCGCTTATTCTATAAATATAACATTGTTTTTCCGTTTGTAGCGTCATTTTCTTCTCATATTTTAGCTCACTCGGGCTATATTTTTTGATGAGCCTAAGTATCTGTGCGTATTTCCCTGATCCTGACGGACCGTATACTATCAGATTCCCGAAATTCAAAAGTCTACTGGGTGTGTGTTTATGCAAATCCTTCAATTCTGGATGAGCGTTATATTGTTCGACAGACGTTGTGTATTCCTCATAATGGGTCTCGTAATATTTCATTATCTTATTGTATAGGTATATTTACATATATATATTTATACGCATTTCGCCAAGAAGTTTTATCCGTCTGTTGTATTTTGCACATGATAAGAAATAGTTGATATATTTATATTATTGGAAACGGTCAATCCAATTCCGGTGAAAAAACATAATACAAATAATAGCTTTATCGGATCTGAATTTGATAATCGATCGAAATACATATATATGACGGTCAATAAGAACAAGAGAACGATATTTGCAACAAAAATACCCTTGAACTGATCTAAACGAATGCGATTATCTCTCGATATTCTCAGTTCCCCCCAGCGTTTGTGTGATTGTTGTAATATTAATACCGCGTCTAACATCTGACGATATTGTATTATGATAAGAGGCATGAAGAACCAGTATAATGGAATCGATATTTCCCTTCCCAGATATTTCTTCGCAACGGAAGGGAACGTTAATAATTTGTTATTCTTATTTTGATCTGTGAATATATCAAAACACAGCACAACTGTGTATATGCTCTGAACAACAAAAGCGGAAACGAATCCGGTCATTTCTAAATCGCCAGAGAACATGCAAACGAATGTGAAAATATAAAAAATAAATAAAAATATGTATTTAATAACGGGATAACTATCCATGTCTACTATATTCTCTTATTTTTTCTTGGGTTTAGTGTCGCTGGATAAATACATCGCCTCTATCCATGCGACTAGAAATTCGGCGGGACATGTCTCGGGCGATTCTTTGAATTTTTTCAAATTGAAAAATTCTGGGTTCTTCATTTTCGGCGTTTTGTAATAAACATAAGGTCCGAACTTCCCCGTTCTTACGCTCATGTCTTCGGTTAGATCTCTTATGTGACCCCTTGGTTTCACATGTCTTAGAATCGTCTTGGGTTCTAATAAATGTACCACGTCTTCCAAGACGATGAGATCCAAGGATTTATCTACAGTTCGAATGCTAATTTTTTGGTCATTCCATTCTACATAAGGACCGAATTTTCCAAGGCGAAGTGTTACGTGAGAACCCTCGTGCGAACCTAGATTTTCGTTCGATATTGCAATAAGATCGGCGAGTTTGTAACCTCCGGTCTTGGCTCTTTCCAAATCGACCGTAATGTCTGGTTTTAACGAAAAATATTGATAACTGCGCTTATCCTCGGTCCTGGATCGAATCACCGGACCGTATTGTTGGAACACCAACTCATGCGCTTCGTCGATTTTATAAACCTCCTTTTCTTTTTCACATTCACCCGCCAGACGCTTTATATCTAAATAACATCTGGCACATAACTGATGCCATTCCGACTCTGCGGACTTATCAAGGTGCGCTATTTTGTCCAAATCTAATTCCATGTTTTTCGTATAACTGTAATCGAACAAATCTTGGAAATATTTGATAAGAAATTCCACACATAGAGTTCCCAGCGGTTGGATGACGAGTTTTTTTTTCTCTTGTCCAAATACCTTTTCTATCTGAATAGATTCCAAGATTGATGGTTTCGATCTCAGCTTGAAATTATCGCATTTGCGTGAAACGCCTTTTACATCGCAGCATTTTACGTAACCGCGATCTTGGATAGTATCTACCAAATTCGCAAATGTAGACGGGCGTCCTATTCCTAAATCTTCTAGCTTCTGAATGAGACTAGCTTCCGTATAATGTGAGTGCTTATTTCGAACCACCACATTGCTCTCTACATATGCGTATTCGACGGGCTTTCCGGCAAAAGTCCTCAGGAACAATAGGGTCGAATTTGGATTATTCTCCGCATTCGGTTTATCGGATAACTTTCGCCATCCTAAAAACACGGGAATATCCAAGACTGTTTGATAAAATAATCGATTGGGTGCCGATATTTTCGCCAAATGGCTATTATATATAGCATCCGCCATGCAACTTTCGACAGTGTTTCGCCATATAAGGTAATACATCGCTGCTTCTTTCGATCCTTCTGGCAATTCCCTCAATGTAAGGTCTGTCACGCGAATTGCTTCATGGGGATTTGTCGCATCCGTTTGCTTGATTGATTCAAGATTCCCCAAATAAGATTTATCACCAAACTCGGACGTTACGAACTTATCGAGTTGTTCTAAAAAAACGCCGGAGTATTTTGCGCTGTCAGTGCGCATATATGTGATGTGCCCGTTTTGATATAAATTCTGACAGAGTTGCATGGTTTGTTTCGGAGAGCATTTCAGGACACTAGATGCTACTTGTAGTAGTCTCGATGTATTAAATGGTTTAGGGGGACCGGCACGTTTTGACCTGGGTTCGTCTATTGTTAGCATGTGCATGTGGGTCTTTGATCGTTCTAGGAATTCTTGCGTAGACTCAGCCGTTTCGAATTCATGATTTAAATCAAAAGCGGAACCGGTAAACCAACCTGTGGTTTTGTATCGATATTCAAGTGCCGACGCTTCGAGTTCTTTTGCGTTATCGTAGACGAGTCTTAACGCGGGCGTTTGGCATCGCCCTGCAGACAAAGAATTCGACTTGGAGTGATAGATTTTTTTCCATAGAAGTGGCGAAACCTTGAATCCCACGATAATATCCAATATTTGACGTGCATGCTGGGCATATACTAAATTCATATTTATCCGACCTGGATTCAACACGGCGTATTGTATTACGGGTTTGGTGATTTCATTGAAGACAATGCGTTGCGTAGAAGACTCTGGAAGTCCGAAAACCTGGCATATATGCCACGCAATGGCTTCACCCTCACGATCATCGTCTGTTGCTAAAATCACATTGGATTTATCGAATTGCATTATAATCTCGCGCATTTGTTTGACATAGTCCGCTTTTTCCTTGATTAACGTAAAGGTTGGTTGAAAGTCGTTTTTAGTATCTATGTTTTTCAATCCGTCAAT
>Ga0136642_1000227_pt1 | contig 34081 bp, 65 predicted proteins | sample LowCatLa1302831Y_FD_115313 | JGI IMG/M metagenome (GOLD analysis project Ga0136642, IMG submission 115313) | Freshwater microbial communities from Lower Cathedral Lake, Yosemite National Park, California, USA - 13028-31Y | ecosystem: Environmental > Aquatic > Freshwater > Lake ... | reverse complement strand
CGTTTTGACCAATTTGGGAACGGACATAGTTGACATAGCTATTTGCGACTTCTTCGAGCTCGATGCTGTATAACAAGTTGTTTTTGCAGAGTTCAATTTCCGTGTCATGTTCTTCAATTCCTATTTGACCTAATTGGTATTTCAATTTAATTTCAGAAAGACTATGCGCCAATGTACCTTCAGCCGAGTAATCTTTTGAATTAGGATTTCGTTTTTGTTCTGGTAGAGTGGCTTCAAGGCGTGCGCTAGGCGTGCAATGTAACCATCTATGTGCTGATGATGGGCTAAGTAAAGCGTGACTTGTCATTGCTGTTTTCCTTATTTAACTGTTTTACTGAGTAATACTACTTATGCAAACTTTACCACAAATTTATCATATTTTTGTTTCATTATGTGATAAATATTCTATGGCAGACTTAAGTATTTGAATTGAATCACAAAAATGACCTAAAGAAGTATTACATTTATGGCAAAGTATCCCACGGACTTTGCCTGTTTTGTGGTCATGATCTATATGTCTATGTTTTTTAACAATAAATTTAACTTTACAAATGGCGCAAGCGTTATTTTGCAATACGAGCATACCATTAAATTGATTCACTGTTATGCCGTAAGCACCAATTCTTGATTTAATTTTAGTTTTTTCATGGCAAACTTTACAATCTTGCCTTGGTTTATTTCTGTTTTTATAGAATTCAGATAGTGGCTTTTCAATGCCACATTTTGTGCACTTCTTCATTGATGTTACCCTTACTGGTTATTTGGTGGGTAGCCAGTGAGTAAGCACTGGCAAGGTCGCTAAACCTGTTCCCCGTTGTGATTATACTACTATGTTGCGTTCGCTCGTAACTGCTTGATTAGGTCATTTACCTCACCAGCAAAGTCAATTTTAACCTCTTGTTTAATGTCCGCTTTAATTTCACGCACATCTTTGTAATCTTGTGGGAATTGACCACGAAGGGCAATTTCTGCAATTCGACTGTTAAATGCCTTATTGCCCACATTGGCAAGCATCTCCCGCTCCCAATATGCTTGTGAGTGTACTAAAGCCATATCCAAGGCATCTGCAAACTCTGGGTATTTTTTACGCCAGTTGGCTGCTACATCTTTGGTAATACCGAGGTCGGCCCAAATCATTTTTTGAGATGCGCCTTGAGTACCCAGTTTGATCATACGATCGCACATGTCTTGGGTAAAAGTATATTTCCTAACTGCCATTTTCTTCTACTGGTGTTTCAACAGGAGGTGCCTCGTTTGCAGGGGCTTGTAGATTTTCTAACGGTGGGTCTAGTTCGTTCATTTTGTTTTCGCAGTCTTTGCTGATTGTTTAAATGATTTGGAAGTCGGGGCGCCCGGACTGCCAGGCTTGCGCATCTTCTCACCAGAGCCCGCCTTGATACGAGCAGCCTTAGCGTGAATGTTTGCGTAGAGTCCGGGTTTAGTTGCCATTGTAAAGTTTTTAGTAATTATTGTAAAGAATTGGTACTAGGCAGGAAATCCCAATCTTGGAGTTGGTTACCTGTGGGTCTGGTGATATTAAGTGCCGATGCCCCCGGTCACACCTTGCCTAATCTCAAAAACTTAAAATACGATGCCAACGCCAGTCATTTTCTTGGCTAGGCTAGTTAGTTCTCTTGTTGTGCTGCCGCTAATAAAGGTATTGATTTCAATAGCCTTGTCAATGATCTCTTCCATTGTTGGAAACTTAGGAGCCAAGTCTTCGGCTTCTTTGGTGGTCTTATTAAGGACTTCCCAAGCAGCTATATTAGCCTCGTGTTGCTTGATCATCAAATCTTTAGCGGTGTTAAAAATGGAATAACGTAATTCAAATGGATTCATTTTGTTTCTTTCGTGTGTATAGTGTGTATAAAATGCCAGTGTTCTATGAAGGTGCGCTGGCAACCTTTGGCTTTATTTACAGCCAGGGTAAGGGCAGGAGCGCTTCACAGCGTGTCCTATATCTACTTATGCAAAAAACTTTAAGAATCCGCCCTTTTTTGCTCAACATGCCATTTACATAAGTTTTTGTAGTACTGTATTGTTTCTTCCTGCGCTCTAATCTGTCTGTCATAAAGCGTGTATTGCTCTTGTGTGTCTTTATCTTTGGGGCGCATAACAAGGCCGACCATAAAGCCAACCATAAAAGCTAATCCAATCTCGGTCATTCTTGCCACCATCCTCGTACAAAAAATGCGTCACCGCAGGCGTCAATCTCGCTCTGTGGGTAGCCGTTGTCTAATAGCCATTGGCGTGTGTCGTCAATGTCCTCTGGTATTTCTTTTGGAAAGCCGTACTTCCATCCACTGGGTGGATCAATCATCTTGCGTTTCATGTCAGTCCTCCGGTGTGTGGTATTCGTTTTTGTCTTGTGCCTTTCGTGCTTCATAAAACTCTATTAGTGCATTTGCAAACATCACAGGAAAATCAGCATCTGCTCCAGCCCTAAGCAATCCTTCCGACACACCACTTTGGTGTAAGTAAATATTGTGTATTTCTTCAGTAGTTAATTTCATTTCTCTTGTGCCTTTACAGTCGGTATCGTTTTCCATTCAGTCCAGCAATAGGTAGTATCTGGTCTTTCCCTATATTGCAAAACTGTTCCATCTTCGGTTTCTAGCCATCTTAAATCAATCATTTCTCACTCGCTTTCTTTAGTATTGCTCTACGCATCTGTCCTGTTGAACGTTTGTTTCGTTAAATAGCTGATTGACGACATTTTTTCCATCATCGTAGCTACTGGACGACATTTTTTCCATCATCGTAGCTACTGGACGACATTTTAGATTTTTGCTGTCGTAGCATAGCTACTGCTCTCCTAACATCAGGGTCTTGGGTGTCAGCTAATAAATCTGCTAATTCATTTGCGTTCATTTCTCACTCGCTTTCTTTAATGGGCACCATTTAGGTATTTCTTTAAACAATTCACGCTTTCCAAAACAAATATTTGCATACGATTCTTTTGGATGATTTGGGTGTTTGCACTCATAATAATTAAGCCCATAACTAACATTAGGTGCTTCTTGATAATGATTAATATGCTGACAATCAGGACAGTTCATTTCTCACTCGCTTTCTTAAATTTCATCGGGGTCAAAACCCTTAGATTTTAACCAGTTATCGAGCAATTTGTGTGCTTCTTCTTCTAATTCAACTGGCACCCTGCGCTCTACATAAGTGGTATCAGGATTTTGAAATTCAGGTTTAACTGGGAAAGTGACATTCATATCTGCCATATCAAACTTAACAGCTTGCCCTTCACATTTTGGCGTTGCTTTTCCAAAATCACTCATCACTTACTCGCTTTCTTTAGTATTGCTCTAGCAAAATCTATTTGGTAGTGATGCCAATTCTTGTAGTCTTTAAATACTTCATTCGCAATTCTTTCTCATTCGTTCAGTTTTATCTTCATTATCGCTAAAGTATTTACACTCTTTACCTTGTCGTGGGCTATCTACAAAATAAGACTGATACTCAGGCGTAACTTTAGCTGTAAACCGATAGCATCTTTTATGCTTTTTACAAGTTTTATCTCTGCACATTGTTATATCAGCCATTCTTTTGTTCCTTTAATTGTTTATTAAATTCATCAACTTCTTTCCACCAAGCGTCTGTGTACTTTGCTGGATGGGTGTAAAGTGGAATGTAGTCATACTCAAAACATTCACCCAATTCCTCTAAATCTTTTTTAGTCCAAGCTATATTGTTTGGTTCACCTCTATAGGTCTGCATCCACGCTACTGGTTCATTGTTCATTTCTCACCTGTAAAAGTATCGGTCCTAGTCGGTACACGTAGTACATGTCACCACCGTTAAAGCGTGGTGAGTTCCATTGTAGCGGCTCGCCTTTAAACCATGGGGCTTTGTAAAAGCGAATGTTCATACCTTCTCAACCTCTGTCCATGCGGCAAAGTAGTAGCGCTCGCCGTCTGTGCCTTCGCATGGTGCGTACATGCCGTCGACGTGGGTGTACTTGTACGTTACGTTATCAGCAGGTTGTGGTGCCGCTGGTGGCACCTTGGTCTCTTCGTCAATGACTTTGAAGTTATCACCGCAATTTAATTTATACAGTTCCATGTTATCTCCTAAATGACCCGATTGGTTTACGTCTGCCGTACGTTTTGCGAATGCGCAGCGCTGTCTTCATGCCAAATACTTTGTTACGCCAGCCCTGTTTAGCTCGGCGTATTTGTTGCATCATAAACCGCAGCACTAACCTAATTGGTTTTTTCCTAGTGATGGTGCGTCTAGCGCCGACGTTACCAAAGACGCTGGTAAAGTCGTTGCGCTTGATGCGTTTACGAAAGTTAAACCTTTTCACTGTTTAATTCCAATTCCATGAGCTTGCTCAATTGCTCGACCAATGGCTAAATGAACATCTTGTAATGACACATAGCCCGTTGTCATGGCGTAAGTCATTACATCAAACATGGCATCGGCAGCAATTTCACACATCATTTCATCAGTAAGCGGTTTTAGTTGGTCATCAATCATCTGGCATGATAATTGTTTTTTTAGGTTCTGAAGGAGGTGTATTATTACCATGTTCTTTACGATATCGAAGAGCATCATTAAGAATCATTTTAGTCATTGCCATAGCCTCTTCTTGAACTTTAAGTTCTTGTTCGGCTGTTAGTTGTTTTTTCTCAACTGCTTTGGCAATGTCATTACGGACACCAGCCATATTAAGAAGTTGCTTGAGATTCATTTTTAGCCTGTTCTGCCGCAATAGCAGCTTTAAATTGTGGTTCACCTTGCATTTGAATCAACCCAATTAAATTGGCTGATGCTATGTATGGTGCATTACCTAAAATATTTAGGATTTGATTTACTTGAGCTACAGTAAATGAAAAATTAATAATGGCATCCTCAATTGGATCTTTTTTAATTTGTTCGGTCATTTTTTATTACCTTTCTTTTTTGGTTTAAATAATTGCTCTCTTGCAGCAAGTTTTTCTGGATCAATGCAATACTCATTAAGTTCCATTTTGCGACAATAGGTGTCCATCAATTTTTCCATGCGCATGTCATGTAAAACTTTGATGCCCCATAAAGCATTACCCACATCATCCTCTGTCATCGGAACTGGATGGTCACCATGGTGTTTGTACAACAAATTAATATCATCACTGGTTTGCCACGCCAACATGATGGCTGACTCTAAATCAATTTTTGAATTCATTTTCTTTTCTTTGCCTTTTTAATATCCGCATCAAAATCTGTACTGTACCAACTACCAACCAATTTAATTGCTGGAAGTAATTCTTTCCAGGCTTTGACATCATCTTCATGCCAAGCGTCGCCATTTTTCATCATGTCTGAAACGCCGACATAACTTTCAGCCAAATTAACTCTTGTAATTTCATCAGTAAAATCATCATCAAGTTCTAATATCATCTTCCACATTCCTTATCTACAGGGTTATTAACTTTAATTGGGTTAATACGCTTTTTAATTTCACGTTCAATATACCAATGCGCTTTACGCAAATCCTCAATTGCATCGTGTTTTAAATCGGCTCTCCAAATATATTTAATGGCATTACCTAAATTAAAACTCATGTGTTCAGTAATCTGAATACAATCTATACCACTGGGATGACTAATATAATGTTTGGGACTATTTACTGCGTCGTGCATGTTTTCTCCTTAACTCGCTTTCAACAGCATTCACTTCTTCTTGGTTATCACACACCCATAATGTCAATATTTTATCAAACATAGATAAGTCAATATCTTCGACACCTGTGATGGTTTCAAACATAGGATGACCCTTGTACTCATGCTCTACTACAAAAGTGTTCATAGCTTTAATTCCTCTTTAATAAAATCTATTGCTTTGTCATAATGATACCGCCAGTGTTTTTCAGTAACGCCTATATCTAAATAAGTCCTGCCTGTTAAAAATGCTTCAATGACATATTTTTGTTTTTTAGGCATACGCTCCGCTATTATGCGCTCAATATCAATTAAGTCATCTAAATCCCATGGTAACCACCCACTATCCAAATGTCCAGCAAATGCATCAATGTCATCCAACTCTAAAGGATCTACCTCTTCATCTGACAAACGCGGCTTACTGCAATTAATTATTATTCTCATGTATTTAAAGAGTCCATTAAAGCATCTTGAATTGTTATTTTGCCATTTAATACATTTACTACATGGCCGTCAATGCTATTGGACACCACTAGATGGTGTATAATAACCGGTTTTTCTTGCCCTTGGCGGTAAATCCGTGCGTTGGCCTGGATGTAGTTTTCTGAACTCCATGGGAGATCAAACCACACCGTCTGGGCTGTCTCGCCAATGTTGCACTGTAGATTGAGCCCGATTCCCCCGCTCTGGGGATGGGCAAGGAGCATACGAATCTCGCCACGACGCCACGCTGCAATGTTGTCATCGTCCAGCACCACAGCCTGCGGGAATTGAAGACGTATCCGTTGGAGCGAGTGTTTGAAGTGGTAGAAGACCAGCGTAGGGGAGGAAGACTCTTCCATGATCGACTCAAGATATTCCAATTTAGCGCGGTGTATCTCTTGCGCTTTTCCATTTTCGGCATAAACAGCGCCCGATGTAAACTGGAGGAGTTTCCCCGCCAATGTTGCTGCTGTTGGAGCTGTGATTGTTTGGCCTTTGATGTCAGAGACCATGTTTTTTCTAAGTTCATTGTACTTTGCTCGTATAAGTTTATCTAATTCCACATTGTGAAATAGCGTTGTAAGCGTAGGCAACTGCAGATAATCTTCAGCTTTAAGCGAATAACATATATCTGAAATCTTATCTGTAATACTTTTATCCGCACCATTTTTTAGTATCCAATTGTAAATTACCCCAGTATGGCGGTTACGCTGACCTGGGTTCATATATTTATCACGAAACCGAGTAAGACTAGTCTCCAAACGCTCACCTAAATCCAATATACCCACCTGTGACCAGAGATCAGCCATCCCTTGAGGGGTAGGTGTACCAGTGAGTATGATACGCCTTTTAAAACTCTTCAAATGCTTTTTGAGGGCTTTGAATCTCTTGGTCGAGGGATCCTTGAACCGACTGCTCTCGTCTATTATCAGATAATCGAACTTTGGATTTTGATCCAATAACCAAACCAAGTTCTCTAAGTTTATAATATATAAGTCGCTGGAGCTCTTCAGTGCTAATTCCCGTTGCGCTGGCGTACCGATAACCTTTGCTATTGTAAAAGATTTCAAGTGTTCCCATTTGCCACATTCCTGTGACCATACTGTTTCTGCCACTCGCTTCGGGGCAACTACCAAGGTCTTCCCAGGTTTGCTCTCCTTGATTATAGTCAGTGCCGTAGCAGTCTTCCCAAGTCCTGGTTCCATAAATAAGCCGATATGGGGAATTTGCTTTGCTAATGACAACATGCTCAATTGGTACGGGTGGAGCTGATTTTTTGAGAGCATCTAAAGTTTTCTTTCTTTCTTCGTGTAACCAATCACCTACCAAATAAATTTCATTCTCAGTAACATTTTGTTTTATTTTATTAGCAAGCATACTGATAAATATAACATTGTGTTTGATGTACCCAAACTCTGGAATAATTTTATCTAACGAGGGAGACCAATCGTTTACCTTTTCTCCTTGACCCCAATTAAATGGCGTTCCAAAAATTGGGCAAAAATCGGTTGCAATTGATTCTAAATAATCTAAATCCAAATCAAAATCTAAACATTCATTTCTTGCTCGGGTTGATGCTGCACCCATTGCTCTACTAATATGCCCCCGTTTTGTTTTACGATACTCTTTTTCAGCTTCATAAAATTCTTTTCTAGCCACGAGTCGCCTCTGTTATAAAGTCATCAACATCTTCTTTAGAGCGCAACACATGAACTGGAAATCCAGCCTCGCCCAGTTCATCAAATACCAACTCTTGCCTTGGTGACAGTTTTCCTATCTGTGTTTTTAGTTCTATGAATAGGATCTTTTGGTTGAGAATTACTATCCGATCTGGTACTCCCGTCACGCTGCTCAGCCATTTGTATGAGAGCCCCGATGACTGCTTGATTCTTTTGTTCAAGTAATTCTCTATGTCTTTTTCTAACACTAGGCTCATCTAACACCTTCCTTATTTCTTTGTAAACATATTCTGTTAAATACGCTCTTGTTTCTTCACCGGGTGTTTCTTCGCACATATATTCAAAAATACGATACACCAAATGCACAGATTCATGTACTAATGTTGCATCTAAATCATCAATTGCGTTTAAATCAAGCAGTAAACCAATGAATGTTTTACCATCGGCTGTTGGTACAGAGTGGGTTTCTGCCATTGCCCCATTTTCCATGATTTCTACTTTTTGCACCACGTTTTTGTCTTTAAGTGCTTGTTTAAATGACACTTCGTCCAAGCATACATGAATGTTTGCTGGAAAAATAGGCACTTTAATTATGTGGTATAGCTTCTTTTTCAAAATATTTCCTCTTCTTCAAAGTATACTTGCTTTTCTACATACGCTAAAGCTTTTTCTGTTAGCTTAATACCCAAGTATTTATGTTGTCGTTTACCATCAACCCGAATGGCGCTTGATATTACATTCTTATCTTGTGTTGATGCAAGGAATCTACGCTTAAAGGATAAGTCATTTCCTGGATTGAGTCCATGCTTTGTTGCCCAACGCTTATAGCAAATGAAGGCATGATCCTTATCTACTTCACCTTCGGGGTCATACTCCATAACTTGCTCTATGAACGCACTAATTGGGTTGCTCATTTCTTCCATGGTTTCCAGTAACTCTTTACCACTATCTGGTTGCACAAAATACCCACCACGCTCAATCCGCCTACTCAATCCACCCATTGCCCAGTTAAAAATGCCTGATAGTTCGGCCATCAGTTTGTTTGATAGGTTAGTGTCTTCCTTGTTGTAAAAACTGTGTGTCATCTTGAGCACTACCATACGACCAGTGAGGGCATTGGAGTTCTCTGTTAATTGAAGAACCTCGTTACTGTAAATAACAATGCGAGTAGGCAAATAGCCATTCCAACTCTCCTTGTTCTTGCGGTTAACGGTAATAGTGTCCCCGCCCACAATCCGCAGAAGCTGAGATACAACAGAAGATCTGTTTCGTTCAGGTGCTCTCGCATCAGTAAAAGAAGCGAGGAGCTTACCCAGCCAAGGCTGCAGACCAAATGTATCACAAAGTTCCTCCAATTGGGGTGCTACTGTGTTATGTTGCCCAAGTAACGCCACTAAGATTTTGTTAATTGTGCCCTTACCCGAACGGCGTGGTCCAATGATGTTAAAAAACTTTTGCTGTGCTGTATCACCCGATAGGATGTAGCCAAACATCTCTTGCAAGCAATCAATTGACTGCTGATCCATTCCCCAAACATCATCTAAGAACTTCATCCACAAGGGACACTGTGCCATCGGGTCATACGCAAATGGCAATGAGTTCTGTGTATACAGGCCCAATGAGTGTGGCAGTAGGATGTTATCTTCTAAGTGAAACAAACCATTCTTAACGCTGACCAGTTTACTCGCCTCGGGACGATTGGCACTGTAACCATCAAGCCATACTGGTGGGCGTGTGTTGGCTTGGTTCTGTAAGTGTGTCAATGCCTTGATGCCATCCATTGCACCGCTCACGCTCGCTGGATTTGGGGCAAACGCAACAACATTGCCTTTGCGATCTTGTTTCTTACACTTGTCTAAAAACTTATACAACTCAGAGCGAATGGTTGACTCTTCCACCTCGGCATAGTGCGTACCTTGGTAGCTGAAGAAGTCGCCCGAGTAATGCACTAGCTTGATACCTTCTTCAGATGAAAACTTTGAGTCTAGAAAAGTCTGTGCATTCTCCAATGGGGCTGCAGACAGAATCACATCGCCCTTGGCTAACGCATCGTTGCGTTTGTTCGATGATATTTTATAAGTCAATGTGCGTAGTGTTGCTCCACCACTTTTTTGACTAAAGGTTTTCCACTTGTTTTCACAAGCGTTGTTGTTATAACTTTCTACGCTACCATCACCATATGACCAGCGATCCCATGCCTCACAAGCCTCAATGTCACCCTGGAATTGATGATGTAAACACATCCCCACTTGCAACCAATCGGTGTAGTAGGTTGGGTCAAAGTTTGGCAGTAGTTCTGTTTCAACTTTAGCTAAGTCCCACCCATCGAGCGGTGGGTTGTAGTCAGCAAAGGCATCGCCAGTTAAGCGTACTGTACGCTCGGGGATGATGTCAGTAAAGTCTTGCAACTCGGTTGGTAACTCTCCACGAATCTTTTGACCAGTAACAGTAAAGTACCGACCCATCTTATACACTTCAAGACCGATGCTATGGTCAACGAATGCACTAGGGATGTCACCCAGTGTAAATATTTTGACCCCAGTACCCGATGGGCTGATCTCCATGTAACCATCGATCTTGTTGGCAATCGCCTCTAAGGTCGGGTTGGTGAACTTAAGAGTTTGTTCATCAAAGCAATCGTCCATATCAACGCCAACAATGTGGTCATCCTTGGTAAATACAAATCCAATACCATCAAACTTGGCGGTTAGGTATGCCGCCTCGACAGAATGAAAGTCTGTCCATGTTGATGCGTTTGTTGAACTGGCAGCCTTACCAGAGGGTTGTACTGGCAGTTTTGACCAACGTTTTGTTTCATTCTCTCCCACTTCTACATAATTCCACAGTGTCCAGCGTGGGATTGTGCGTAGTGCAAGAGGTATATTTTGGAATAATACTGGTAAGACCTTCGGCTTCATCTGTTTTCCTCTTCTGTGCTCTTCTACTTATGCAAATTATAGGCACTTTTGGTGGTGTACCTATATAATTTTTAGTTATATAGCTTATTACTTTTAGTTATGATTCGCCATAGAAGACAGGGTATCCACGGTCTAACTCACTTTACCCTATATCTTTTTATTTTATTTTAATTTTAAAAAGAGATAATTCAATATTACTATGTCTTCTATGTCTTCTATGGATTTCCAGTAGGTTTGCGCCTAATCAACCACTACATCTAGTGTTTTTGCATGAATTTTCAATGAAATTGTGCGCCGCAATAGAGACAGGGAAGACAGGATGCAGTGCAGCAATTTACTTAGCCACCTCGTAATTTTGCCTTTTTACCATGACATAGCTCCATTTTCTAAACTCGTCTCGGTTTTCACTGGTTTGCTCATCTGCTGGATCCCACAACGATTGAATCTCAAACGAGCCCAATTCGTTGTAAAATTCAATCCTCAATAGATTGCCATCCTTATCATATACATCCGATGGTATTACTATCATGACACTTCCTTTATGCGTTGTCCAATCCACTTCATAACCGGTACTGCCATGCTGTTGCCCATCGCTTTGTATCTTGGCCCATCTGGGCACTTTTCCTTGATGTTGGTGTAGTCATCTGGAAACCCTTGCAAACGCTCACATTCAATTGGTGTAAGTCGGCGTACTGCCATTCCTTGGTTGACACCATGCACACCTGTTGCGTTTAATGTGTACATAGGTCCACCCTCGGTGTACCCAGTTCCGTTGCCACCATTGAGCGGTTGACGACCGATGGTGTTTTCCGCTAGTGCGATGGGCACATTGCCACCACCAGTACCCCAACGAGATGTCACAGTCTGGCACACATCACCCATCTCTTTTACACGAGAATCGGCTGGATGAGTTTCATACACAACGAGCCCACGACCATCACCCAAGTCTTGATTACCAATCCCTTTGTAGTCTTTGGCAAGTAGTGAGCCAGTAGTGTGGTTGCCATCGGGTGTAGCAATTAGGGTTTCTGATCCACCGCCAAGATCTCCTCCAGTAGCTCGGATTGTCCCGACTCCTTCACTGTAGCCTCCAAAGCTTGATGAAGTAAAGGCGGGAGCACTTTGTTTCTTACCTTTGCTCTTCGGAGGATTCCGGCGCAAGCTTTCGGGCTCAAAAAGAACCTTTGCGGGACTGACCCAGTTTCCAAGACATCCAACAACGAAGACTCTGCGGCGTCTTTGTGGTACTCCAAAGTGCTGAGCATCAAGGACACGGAAGGCCCACCCATACCCGAGTTCGCCCAGCGCCCCGAGGAAGGAACCAAAATCCCGTCCTCCGTTGGAACTGAGGACACCTGGCACGTTTTCCCAAACGCACCACTTGGGTCTAAACTTGTCAAGAATTCCAACATATGTGAGCATGAGGTTTCCTCGAGGGTCTTCGAGTCCCTTTCTAAGCCCTGCGACGCTAAAAGACTGACATGGGGTTCCGCCCACAAGAAGGTCGATTGATTCATTTAGTTTCCATTCCTTATATTTAGTCATGTCACCCATGTTTGGTACATTAGGGTAACGAAAGTTCAACACCTCGCTTGGAAATTTTTCAATCTCCGAAAACGCTACTGGCTCAAAGCCAAGGTCGTGCCACGCTACTGTGGCAGCCTCGACTCCCGAGCATACTGATAAGTATTTCATTTCTCCTCCTTGAAGAAAGTGTCTAATGTTTCAACTTCGTTTGGTTCATCCCAGTTATCTGAATCTCCATAATCGCCTCGGGTTGCCCTTAAACGTTCTTCATGGCGGTATCTGGGTTCAATTGCCCACCATGCTGCACTTGCCTCTTTGTATTCAATCCACTCATCGTTCACCACAAAGAGCGGATGGTTCAATCCATTGATATGTACACTATCAGTAAAATTACGATGAGGTATATAAGCATTTCTAAAGTTCTCTTTGGTTTTTACTAGTTTGACTCTGTCACGAGCACGAATAAATCTATTGTAAGCTCGAATCTGTTCTTCAGTCATCGTATCCTTCTTGTTCTAAATGTTCGGAATTAAATATCTCTAAGCTTACTGGCTCTTTACTGATTATGGAATTAATGTATGCAATCCGAGTGGTTGACACCCCCAGCCTGTCGGCAAGCTCTGTGTCGGTCGGCTCGCGCTGGAGAGTTTGACTCAGTACGCGCTCGGTGTATTTGATTCTGCGGATCTCTTCAGTAATATTTACTGGCAATCGAATAATGTTCTTGGTATTGGCAACACCCCGATTGACATCGAAGTGAATGAATTTCTTGGCATACGAGGCAAATCGGATTTTTCCCATCGGTTTCCAGGAGCGGGCTGCGTTGAGCAAGGCCTCGTTGCCGAATGATAATAAGTCTTCCATCGGCATATTGGAATGCGCCCAATTCGGCATCTTTTTAATGACCGAGACTACAAAGCGTAGGTTGTGGGTTACTAATCTGTCCAGCGCGCCCTCGTCACCTTGAGCAATTAGAATCCCCAGCCTTGCCTCTTCCTCGAGGGTCAGCGTAGGGATCTTGTATAGCGACTGCATATAATCAGTCAGCGCATTCTTGCGGTTTCTCAATGGGGAATCTCCAATCGGATTGGGGGTCACCCATTATAGCATATTATGTTTTAAAACAAAATGTTTCTTTTCCATGTAACGAATGTTGCCTTGGGAATCTCGGAAGTAAATCACCTTGTTCCCAAACCAGTAACACCCATAAGCTTTTTCATTCTTTTGGTTGGTTGCGTATGCCTCGGGTAGAGTTTTATCGTACCGACATGGGTTCTCAGTCAGCATCGTCCACCCACCAATCGTGTTGGGAGCAAAAGCATAGTACTCGTCAGCATAGACTGGATGGATGGAAGTTAGGATGAACGCAACAGTTAGGGTTTTTAGGATCATGTACAGTCTCGCTCATTGATATACTCAGCCACATCATACCAATAGGCTACCACTTTGTCACGCAACTCTTGGGTTGCGGTTACTGGATCGATATCTTGGAGTTCTTCAGCAAGCCCTAACTGAGAGATTGCCTCTGCCCAGTTTGGTGCTGAAAAGGGGTAGCATCTGCCATCGGGTTTGAGATCTGCCTCTGCCCAATAAGCAATCTCTTCTGCCCTTCGATCTTGGTCATCATAGCTATCCTGAATTCCGGATTCAAGCCATCCATCGTACATATTACCCATTATTCTGCTCCTTTATAAATTGTTCTGCCTCTTCCAAGGTAAATACATTACACCCATTTCTAATATCCCACAAGCACTCGTTGGTGCTAGTATCAATCACCTTATAACCTTGCTCCGATACTTGCTCCAATCGATGCTTTTCTCTTGGGTTTACCAGTTTGGCAATAAAGCTTTCTACGAATTGTTGTTCCCAGTTACTCATGCTTTTTCTCCTAAGTGAATAGTTAGTGTTACTGGGGTATCGTCTACATCATTTTCTAATAACCAAAGCACCATACAATCCACATCATCAAAGCAAATTTTGTGGTCGAGTGCCTGGTTTTGGTCGGGCTGCGGGGCAAGAAAGTTTTTGCATACTCGCATAAGTATTTGCTGAGCCTCAGCGTATTCAACACTACCCTCATCCCACTGGGTATAAACATCGTTGACTGATGCGTGTAAATCATCTAATTGATTGGTAATCATGCTTGCTCCTTGTTTAATCTGTAATACAGTTCGTTTATTTTAATGCTCATCTCTTTAAAAAACTCTTTTTTAGTATCATAGCCTACATCTTTATAGGTATGACCTAATGCCAAATCATTAAAATCAAATACCATTTCGGTTATTAGTTCTTCTACATATTTGTTCATATTGTGTCCCTATCCCTATAAGGTGTGTTTAATTCATGCTCCAGTACGCAAACATCGTCCTTGTACCACCAGTTGGATTCGCACTTGTACTCTTTACCATGCTTACGCAAACCTTTAATGAGCGTTGCTTTTGCAGTTTTCTCATCCAAACCAAAAGCCTCGAATGAAAAATTGCGAGAGTCGTACCACGCTTTGTAGATTTTCATATTAGCCCACCTTGATGAATTGAAAATGCTCTTCAATAAGCTTCTTTTCATGCAACGATTTGCCCAGTAAAACCAAGTCTTGTCCCTGTTCAAGGGTCAAGCCTCGATCTTTAGCGTACTTGGCAATTGTCAAGTAGTTGTTGAAATAATCCAAATAGTCTTCCATTAATAATTGTGCAGTAATCATAATTGCTCCTTTGCCCATTCAATAAATTTGCCCATGTCTTCACCATAAGCAATGCCATTGTCAGATGCACATTGCTTTAGTGCTGATGTTGGTTCGATGTCATTGTGCAACATTGTCAAAATGGCATCATCCAAAGCGTTTAAGTATTGGTCATTAATCATACAGTTTCTCCATTAATCCAAAAACCTTGAATGCATTTTGTACCATCGTCTTCCAACATATCATCAATTGAATGGTACAAGCCCACATACTCATCGGAAATACAAACTACTTTACCAGTTGAGAGTGTCAGTATATCTACCATGCACCCACCACCAGTATTGTATGTTTCAGTTTTAGTGATGTATATCATTCTGCTTTCTCCACATAAGAATCTATGCCATCAATGCCAGTTACACGATGTAACATACCATCAATGCAAGATAAACCTAAATAAAATACATTGGTGATTTGATCAATTGCTTCTTGCTTAGTGCAATGGTTTAATTCCATCACTTCATCAATGTCACAATCTAAAATATCTATTGAAATACTAAATTTCATACTACCTCCCTTGTAAAAGTTCAATCGTACTGGTACTGCAACAAAAGTACATAGGTAGTTACCCTGATTTCGGATTCCAGGGTAAACCCCTATTTACTTTTAGGGTTGCGAAACATCCACCTCCGCTACTCGCCAATCATGGGCATTGGAGTCTTCCATGTAACCCATCTCGACTGCGTATGCCATTGAATCAAGGTGATCTTGGAGTTCTAGTTCTGCCTCTTCCTTGCTATCAAATAACTGGTTGTCAATTTCATTCGGCACTTCCCAGCCGATGTTAAAAAACAATGCCTCGATTTGCCATTTTTTCATGCTATCCTCCGCACCCAATGCTCGCCGCATTCATTAAATTCTGCACGATCGCCAATTTCAAGCGTGTCGACAATGTGAATTTCTTGATCACCATAGCCACGCAACTCATTAAAAAATTCTAAATCGTAATAAGCAAGGGTTGACTTTTTATCGTTACTACGATATCCATCACCCCAAAAGCATTCAAACTGTTTCATCGCTCAATACCTCCATTGTTGCATGGTTAACTGTCATAGGATTATTTTTAAAACACTTATCAAGTAATTCCCACTTGATATCATACTTACGCATTTTCTCAAAGTAATCTTCCGATACCTCGATATCAAATTGCGTACTGATACGCACTTTAATTTTTTTAGTCATCTTAACTCCCTAATTTTGTGTGATCAATATTGATCCAGTAAAGCACTCTCAGAATGCTTTACTAGGCAACATTACACAAGTTCGTACTTACCCTTGCCAAAGGTTTTATCTAATTGTGCGACTGCTAAATCCATATCTTGAGTTTTAATGGTTCGGAATGTTCCCTCACCATCAACTGGTAATTTAAACAAAATGCCCTTTTTACGATGCTTAGACATCTCGTACTCTTCCACCAAAATGCCAATGGCAGTATCGGTATCGTGATCAAAAAATTCTTGACCATTAATTGCACCCCAAGATGATTTCCATTGTCCTAGTGATTTGACATAGTCATCCCATATCTTGCCATTCGGGGTATCGTCATCCATATTGTGCTTACCATCAGCAAAATTCATATCGATGCACCCACCATTGCCATCGTTATGCACCCATGCAAACTTTTTGCCATCAAGATAAAGGTTGAATTGATATCCACCTCCATCTTCGGTTTGCCAATGTTTAAAAGCTTTAATTTGAAAATTCATGCTATCTCCCAAGTGTTTATCCAAATACGATTTGCATCACAAAAATCATAGAGTTCACACAATATTGTGTCAATCTCTTTTACATTATCGCAATACTTTAAATTGTCGATATTGTCCTCTGTGGAATAATCATCCTCGAACATATCGGGATGGGCATCCATAAATTTTGAAAACCGATGATAGATATCCATTGCAATTTTTTGGATGGGTTCATCGGTTGTGATTTCACCATCATCATTAAATTTACTGAAGATATCTGACAGATCAATTTGATATTTCCAATTTGCCATAAAAATTCTCCTTTGTTTTGGTTGACTACAATTCAATAGTACTGACTGTTTATTGCAACACAATTAGGGAAAACCCTTGGATCCGAAATTCCAGGGGTTTACCCTTATGGGGCTGCCTAGGGGTTAATTAAACCCTCTTCCAATAATTGTCGAATGGTTCGACCAAAAAACCCTTGTAACCCATAACCTAGGCGGGTATCGTGCAAGTATTGCCATGCCTCCAGTACTTGCTCTTCACTATCTGCCTCAATAAAACCCTCTGCCAATCCTACTGCTCTATAGCTATCCATTGTCATAATTAATTGCCCTTCAATAAGTTTTTTAATTCAAGTTTTAATACCTTGGCATCATTGCCTCTAAAAGTTGATGCATTAGCCAAAAAATACATAATGACACTTTTTGCATCATCATAAATATAATTATCGTTGATGTTATCTAGATATTCCATTGCATCTAAATAGGGTTTTGCTCCAAAATATGGTTTAATCCATACCCTTTTAATATCTCTTGCAATGCTTGAAATTGATCTATTTTCCATTAGTCTATTCTCCAATTAATGAGCACAATTGCCCTATATCTATCTTATATGTATAGGGTAGAATTGATATAGGGATAAACCCTATAAGGGTATGATTTTGCAATGGTTGATTTTAGGCAAACCCTCCAAAATCCATTTAATGGGGTTTTGGGGGGTTTTGGGTTGACTATGAATAAGTGCATTAGAGGGTTGACGATCGTCCAATATGGCACGATCTGATCGTTAGGGTTTACCCTAGGCCTAGTGTTGTGTGGCGACAACACTTTGCCCTGTCAATAGGTGTTTACCCTGTGTGTTGTTTTATTGCAACATTGCAAAAAATAGTTAAAAAAAATCCCGCTTAATAGCGGGATCAGGGTAAGTACTAATTGCTTAATACTTTTTTACCATTTCCACAATTTTAGTAGTGGAATTATGCTTATAGCAAAGTAAACAAGTTTTGCATTGTTGTCCAGTACAGTTTTGTTGATCTACAAAATCAGTAGATAATACATTATTAAAAGTCTTATCAAAGTGTTTTGGGATTTTATCCATAATAGAATTGATTTTAGGATTGGAATATATCAAAATCAAATTACTAGGTTTTGGGTTATTATCAAAATACTTTTTAATTAATCCATTTTGTTTTGTCCATAATGCAAAATTGCATGATGGATTTTTAAGGGTAATATTAACTAAATTAATTAAATGAATATCATTAATCAATTCCCCATGAGCATTAAATCTAAAAAATGCATCCATTATAATAGGTAATTGATTATCAGATAATATATTACTAGATAACATATTACTATTACTTTGTAATGGACTTTGCATATTCTTACGATAACTATTAAGCATTATATTAGAATAGCATTTAGTACAAATATTATTTTCATTATTACTATTATATTGCTTAATGCAATAATCATTGGTAACTGTGTTACTAGAGATGGATTTTAATCCCTCCAGTTTTCCAGTCATAATGGATATATGTACATTGTTTTTTTGTACAAAATTAATTACTTGTTGCATAGATCCTCCAGTTAATAGGCACAATTGCCCTATCTCATATAATATTAGATTGATTGTCCTATTACTATTAGGGCAAACCCTTAGAAAATAATTAGGTCATCCATTGCTTAAATATTAGGCAAACCCTCTGCAATCGATTTAATGGGGTTTTGGCGTGTTTTGTTGTGCTTTGATCTACTTGCATTAGATGCATTGTAATAATGGCATAGCGTGCGATCTGAGCGTTAGGGTTTACCCTGGGATCTGATCCTCAAAATACATTAAATTTAACAGCAAAACAATAGGTGTTTACCCTTAGTTGCTGGAATACAACACTATTGCATTGTCAATAGGTGTTTACCCTAAGGCCATATTGTTGCATTGCATCATTGTCACAATTGCTGGAAATTGTGCCGATCCTCTAGCACGCTCTCACGCACGCATACCAAACTGCTAAGTTAGTAAACACTAACATTATCAGCGTGGCATATTGTTGCGTTGCAATATGTTGCATTGCAACAAGTTAGTAGTCACTAACCTGGCAGTTAGTAAGCGCTTACTTACTTAGCATTATGTTGCGTTGCATTATGTTGCAGTGCAACAAGTTAGCAGCCACTAACTTGTAAGTGAGTACTCACTTCAGCCTGGGAAGTAAGCACTCACTCACTTGTCAAATTGCTGCGTTGTTTCCTTGCAACAAAGCAAGGCGGTGTTGTTTTGACGCCACACCACCTTTTACGACTCCCTGCGGCTTGGGCGCGGGAGGCTCCAACCAAAAGCAAGCTTGTTAAATTTCCGCTGTAATTTTTTATTTTTTTTGTAAATTATTAGAAGACTTGTATAGAACTAGGTTCAACGCAACATTGAGTGCTATACAGAGGGTGGCTTCCCTGTCTGATTCTATACAGAGGGTGTCTCCTCTAACTCCTTAATCCATATAGCTTTCTTGTTTTAAAAGACAGGGTATCCATAGTATCCATAGTATTTTGTTTATTTATTTATTTATTTAATAAAATAAAAGAGATATATAGGAGGTAATATACGTTTTGACCCTGTCTTCTATGGATACCCTGTCTTTAAAAGTGGAATTTACTTTGGAATCAATGGGATAGCTCTGTCACCCTCTGTATAGAACTACGATGAATGCAACAATTTGGGGCGGTCAGTGTATAGAGTTTGCATAAGTAGATGTATGAAAAGACTTAATCCCAAAACAAACCTGCCTTTTAAACTTGGTGATGCTTGTTCAGAAGCCTCTGGCAAAGGTCAGCTATTCTTCTACAACTATCGCTCGGATGTGCTTGCCAATGGTTTTCGTGGAGAACGCTGGCTTTATAAAGAAGCATTTGAAAAGGCATTAGAACGAGATAGAGCAGCGAAGTGTAAAAAACGACGGCAAGCTGGGAAGCTGCCTCGGGTGTTCAAAATGGTGCCAACCCATGTCTAAGCTATATGTTTACCAAATCAAGGGCATTCTTGAAAAGCCCAACAAGGAGATTGGAGGCATGAGGGTACTGCTGTGTTCTAAAGACTTCTTTGATTCAGTTGATGTGCCAGCGAGTATCTTTGATAAAGCCACCCTTGATTATTTAAAGTTTCGATTAAAAGTAAATGCGTTTGTTGATGTAAGAAAGCTACCCATTACAATTCAAAACAGAATCCGCTCACCTATGAACCAGTGGTTAGATAATTGGGTAATCAAAGAGAATACCATTGGGAATAGCAAGTAACACTCCAGTCCCCGTATTGGGAGGCTGGAAACTGGCGGGTCAGTTAACTACAAAGGACTATGTCTTTTCGTGGGATGGCTATCCACTACCGATTAAAACCATTCAGCACTACACCCCAACCCAGATGTTTGATGTGCAGTTAAAAGATGGGGTTTATCTGGAAGTCGACCAACACACTCGGTTTCCAGCGTTCACCACCAGAAACCGCCAGAGAGAATCCCGGCACCAAGGTAAATACAAACGCCACTACATCCAGCGCTATTACACACCAGACGATTTGCTTGAAAAGGGATTAAAAGATAAGCGAGGCTGGAATGTGTTCTCGATTGAAAACACCGATCCGATTCACTTTCCCTATGAGGATCATCCTGTGCCACCATTCATTGTGGGATTGTGGGCAGCCAAACAAAAAGGCAAGGTGGTCTTTTCCTTTGATCCAGAATGGATTGACTATGTGCAAAAGAAAATCCGTGCCCTTGGTTGGTTTACGCAACGGTTGAAAAATAACCTATTAGCCTTCAAACAATCGATTAACGTATCATTTTTAACCCGTTATCCAACAGTCCCCACCACAATACCCATCGAGTACACCTTCGGCAGTATCGAACAGCGGATTGAGTTCCTCAAGGGGATTGTTGCGATGAAACCAGGATGTTACAACTCACGCCTAGATCGGTTCCTTGTCTACTCCCGTGACTTGCGGTTTCTGATTACATTGCAATCGATCTGTGAATCGCTGGGAATGAAGAGCTATGTGTTTGATAACCGTTTATCGCTCACGCACCAACTTACGTTTAAGACCGATATCCAGTTGCACCCCAAGCAACAAACCAAAAAGGGTATCAAGGGTCATAAGCGCCGCATGATAACTAAAGTGGAGAGAATAGATCCCACGCCCACAGTACACATCGAAACAGATGCGCCGTTTGTGGTCGGTCAGGGATTTCTACCAATATGGCATTAAACGCAATTCAAGAAAAGCTGCTTGCCAGCTTTGCAGCAAAACGACAACACTGGCCTAAAGATCAACTAGCTCTTGCGCTCTGGCAGATCCGCTGGGAAGTACAAGCACTCAAGCATCAGCGTGAGCCAGAGGATGGCGAGTATGACATCATGCTCATGTTGGCGGGGCGTGGCGCTGGTAAGACCTACACCGCTTCGAATTGGATTGGACAGCGGGCAGCCCAGTTCAGTGGCACACGCTGGTTGGTCACAGCGCCAACCTCCAACGACATTAGGGCGACCTGCTTTGAGGGAGACTCTGGTCTTTTAAACATCATCCCGCCAGAATTGATTGAGACTTACAACAAATCGTTGTTTGAGATTACGCTTAAGAATGGCTCCATCATCCAAGGTATCCCAGCCTCCGAACCAGAGCGTTATCGTGGTAAGCAATTCCATGGTGGCTGGTATGACGAGTTAGCCGCGTTCGACTATTTGGACGATGCCTGGGATCAAGCGCAATTCACCATGCGTCTGCGTGACCCTCGGATTGCTAGAGTCCAGCAGATCATCACCACGACACCCAAGCCCCGAGAACTGATCGTGGATCTGAACGAAGGTAAGGTGGGTGGTGATGTATTCGTAGTCAACGCCAGCTCCTATGAGAACCGAGCCAACCTATCGTCTTCGTTTTTTAAAGCGCTCGAAACTTATGAAGGCACCGACCTCGGTAAGCAAGAGATCTATGGCGCTATTTTGGATCCAGAAGATGCGGGTATTGTTAAACGGCGCTGGTTTAAAACATGGCCAGCCAAAAAGCCGTCTCCAGTGCTTGAGTATGTAATTGCTAGTTACGACCCCGCTACCTCAGAGAAAACCGCCAACGACCCAACAGCGTGCGGTGTGTTCGGTATTTTTGAGTCGGTGGACATTGGTACAGCAATTATCCTCTTAGATGCGTGGGATCAGCATTTAGGTTACCCAGAGCTACGCCGTAAAGTGATCAACGATTTTAAAGAAGTGGTGTATGGCTCAGACAATGAGTTTGCCAAGGGGCGTAAGGCAGACCTTATTTTGATGGAAGACAAGTCGGCTGGTATTTCGCTGATTCAAGAACTTCAAGGATCTGGTGTTCCTGTGCGGGGTTACAACCCTGGCAGAGCGGATAAAGTCCAACGTATTAACATTGTGGCACCGCTGATTGCCAAAGGTAAAGTCTACATTCCAGAAGATCCCGACAAACCTGGCGAGGTAGCACCATGGGCAAAACGCTTTATACGGCAAGTGTGTTCGTTTCCAGAGTCTGGTGGGCATGATGACTATGTGGACGTTTTGTCCCAAGCATTGCGTGTCCTGCGTGATTCTGGATGGATCCAGCTTGATTTGCTTCCAACTCGAGATATGGACTACGCTGACGATCGAAATAAGAAACGTTATAACCCCTATGCAGTTTAGGGCGAACATACAAGCTATTTTGCATAAGTAGTTATAGATATGACGCTCTCCCTTATTAAAACTCCCACTCAGATGATTCTTGAGCAGGCTGGCATTCCTCATATGCAAGCTGGTGGCAAAACACTACCACCTACAGCAACAATGAATGCTGCGTTGGCAATGGGTGCTACATCGGGATTAGGCAATGGTAAAATGGCACCAAAAGATTTGCCAGAAGATGTTCAAATGCCAATGTATCATGGAAAACCAGAGTTTTATTATTTTCAAGATCCAGCACCAGTAAAATATTATCGCCGAGGAACCATTCCAAAGCACACCACAAAAGAAGGTTTAGAAACCCTGCCAAGTGAAATAAACGCCAATGAGTTAAAAAATTGGATTAGTGTTATGCGTGCAGGTGAAAAACATGGGGTTCCCCAGCTTTCACCAGAACAATTAGCTGCAATGGTATTTAAAGAAGGTAGAACTGATCTTGGATATAACCAGTTTAACTACCGAGATCCTAAGTCTTTAGAAATTTATCGTAACCTTGTAAAAGAAGGCTATGATCCTGCAGCCGCTGGATTCGGACCAGCGGTTTATGATGCACATGCAAAAGCAAAACAATTTGGTGGCGACCCATCAAAATATTGGTTTGGTACTGGGGTTAGCGAAGACAAACAAACTAGTCCACAATATGTAGAATCGATGAAAGCTAACATGCAATATGTTGGTCATCCAAAAAATACTGAACTTTTAAATACTATTCGGGATGCGTACCATAACCCCGTTCCGCCTCCTCCGATTCCTGTGATTGATAAAGATGCACCACAAGATCCAGCACAAATGCCAAATGTTGATACAATGGGCAACGCTGTTGGTTTTAAAAAAGGTGGCAAAGTAAAACCATTTAAAGATATTAGCAAAATGCTAATTCAAAAACACATTTCTGGAAAATAATTAATGGCACAAGCACCACAACTTCCTATTCAAACAGGAGCCAATCTATCTTCATTGGACGATTCCAATAAAGATATTGAGTTAAGTGATGAAGAAATTGATTCTTATACAGATGCTTTAGGTCTTGATGATGAAATGAATATCCAAGACGATATCATTGAGCAAGAAGATGGCTCTGTTATTGTCAACTTAACGCCCACAGAAGGTCCGCTTAAAGATCCAGAATTCTACGCCAACTTGGCAGAAGAATTTGATGAAGGTACTTTAGATGACCTTTCTTTTGAATTTTTAGATTTAATTGAAGTAGATCGTGAAGCTCGCAAAGAACGAGATAAGCAGTATGAAGATGGATTACGCCGTACCGGTTTAGGTAAGGACGCGCCTGGAGGCGCAACCTTTGATGGAGCCTCTAAAGTCGTTCACCCTGTTATGGCAGAGTCCTGCGTTGACTTTGCTGCGTCAGCCTCTCGTGAACTATTGCCATCAGATGGCATTGTAAAATCACAAATTTTTGGTGGTGACAACAAAGAGCGTAGTGAAATAGCTGATCGAAAAGTTAACTTCCTTAACTGGCAGTTAACCGAACAAATTCCAGAGTATCGTGATGAGATGGAGCAAATGCTCACTCAACTGCCACTAGGCGGATCACAATATCTCAAATGGCGTTATGACTATGAGCTCAAGCGTCCGACTACTGAATGGGTACCTATTGACAACATTTTGTTGCCTTATGCCTCAACCAATTTTTACACTTCTGCTCGTGTTACTGAAATTCAAGATATTACAGAAGATATCTTTAAGCAACGAGTAGATCAAGGTATCTATCGTGACATTGATACCAATTACATTTCTGACATAGAAACAGACCAACAAAGCCAGTCTAAAAAAGCCAACGACAAAATTGAAGGTATTACAAAACCATCCAAGAATGTGGATGGTGTGCGCCGAGTTTATGAAATCACTTGCTTTCTACGTTTAGATGACGATAATGAAACCGAAGGAAAGCGTGCTCCATACATTTTAACGGTTGATGATTCAACTTCTAAAGTATTGGCACTTTACAGAAACTGGGCATATGGCGATGAAAAACTTGAGAAGTTGGACTGGTACGTTGAATTTAAGTTCATTCCTTGGAGGGGTGCTTATGCAATTGGTCTTCCTCATCTTATTGGCGGTCTCGCTGCCGCTCTTACTGGCTCTTTACGCGCTCTGTTGGATGCAGCACATATTAACAACAGCCAGACAATGCTTAAACTCAAGGGTGGTCGCATCGGCGGTCAAAGTGACCGAATTGAGCCAACCCAAGTAGTAGAAATTGAAGGCGCTCCTGGCGTTGATGATGTGCGTAAATTGGCAATGCCGTTGCCATTTAACCAACCATCGTCTGTTCTATTTAACCTTTTAGGTTGGTTAACAGCCGCAGCCAAGGGTGTAGTCACCACCTCTGAAGAAAAAATTGGTGATATTAACGCAAATGCTCCAGTTGGAACCACTCAAGCATTGATTGAGCAAGGTGCCAAGGTATTTTCAAGCATTCACGCTAGGTTACATCGTTCACAAGCCAAGTCTTTAGCCATTTTATCTCGTATCAACCATTGGTACTTGGAAGAAATGAACAATGGCTCTGGTGAAGAGATCGAAATTCGTGATTTTGCGACCAATAATGACATTAGACCAGTCTCTGACCCTAATATTTTTTCAGAAACTCAGCGTTTGGCTCAAGCACAAGCGATTTTACAGCTTGCAAACAGCGCGCCACAGCTTTATGACATGCGTGAAGCCCATTTACGCATCCTTAAACAGCTCAAAGTACCAAATATTCAAGAAATTCTGCCAAGCCCCAATGGTGTGGTGGAATCTAACCCCGCTTTGGAAAATGTTTCCATGGTTATGGGCAGAATGGCTGCCGCTTTCCCCGATCAAGATCATTTGGCTCACATTAGAACCCATTTAATCTTTGCGGTTGACCCAAATTATGGTGGAAGCCCTGTTATTGGACCCGCATTTATTTCTAATCTTTTGCAACACATTCAGCAACATATTTCGTTGCATTATTTGCAATCTATGCGCAATTATGTGGCAGAAGCCTCGGGTGGAAAAGACACATTGAAGTTAAATGAAGAGCGTACATTGGATAAAGAAAGCCAACAAGCTCTTGCAATTGCCGCACAACTGGTTTCTCAGCAAAGTCAACAAGAATTTGCGTCATTTATGCCAGTTATCCAGCAATTAGCCCAAAAAGCCCAACAAGCACAGCAGCAACAGATTGAAATGCAAGCTTTGGCTGACCCAACAGCTCATGTATTGATGAAAACTCAGATGGCTGAAACTCAGCGTAAATCACAAGAATCGCAAGCTAAATTGCAAGCTGAACTACAAGAAGCCCAAGAAAACTTTAAGATTCGGGTGGCTGAGTTGCAACAAGATGTTCAAGAATTACAAGTTAAGTACTCTACACAAACCAACATTGACAATCAGCGTAATGCAACCAATGTGGCAATGGCTAACATCAATAATGCCGCTAAAGAGCGTGTTGCAATGATTAATGCCAAAGCACAAATGAGCCAACAGCAAGTTGCCTTAGATGCTGAACAAAATGCCTCTGCTATGGAAGCAATCAACGCGGCTAACGCAGACATTCGTCAACATGGTTTGGCAGTACAACAACAATCTTTTGAGCAACAAGCGCAACAAGTACAGCATCAATTAGAGGTTCAACGTGCCCAAGAGCAACATGCCCAAGGATTACAACAAACAGCTCAAGAGCACGCTATGGGATTGCAACAATCCCAGCAAGAGCATGTCCAAGGTTTACAGCAAGCAGATCAAGCTCATCAGCAACAGATAGCTCAAATGCAAGAACAACAAGCAGTAGCACCCCAACCAACACCCCCACAAGGAGCATAATATGGCCGATCAAAAAGGCTTTCGTCAAACATACCAAGAAACTGGCAAACTGTCATCTGGCGGTGGCCCAGAAAACAAAAACTTAGACGCAGGATCTTCTGGTTCTAAGCGTGCTAACAATGCAGTTCTTAACCAAAACAAAATGGCTAAAGCAAGCAAAGTTGGTCCAGGAAAGAATCTTAAAGATATCGGTGGCGGTAACTTTTATTAATCTTTGGGGCGGAATTTTCCGTCTCTTTGCATAAGTAGTAATATGAAGGACATACTTTCTGAGTACATAAGCCGCTTGAAAGAAGCGGATAAAGAAACAACCGAAGTTCTAGCTTCCGGTTCAAATATCCACAACTTTGATTCTTATCAAAGAGTACTGGGTAATCGTGATGGCTTAAAACAAGCCATGGCGATTCTAGAAGCCCTCCTAACAGAGGATGATGAAAACTAAAGCGCCGTAAGGTGTAAGGAGAGTTGGCGTATGCCAATTGATTTTAATAGTAAAGACGAGCCCGATTTACGTTCAGAACAAGAATGCTTTCCAGACGTAGACCCAGGCGTAGAGATTCTTGGAGACAGAGTACTTGTGCAATTGCGCAGGGAAAAGACAACAAGTAAAGGCGGAATCATCCTAGTCGATGAAACCAGACAAACGTTACGTTTTAACGAGACAGTAGCTAAAGTAATTAACATTGGTCCCTTGGCGTATAAAAGCCCAGATGACCTCACCCCATGGCCAGAAGGCGCTTGGTGTAATGTTGGTGACTTAGTTCGTACTATCAAGTACGGCGGTGATCGTTTCGTAGTGCAACCAGAAGACGATGGCGCTCCAGTGGTGTTTATTACACTACAGGCGCGTGAAGTGATCTCTAAGATCAAGTCATTTGAAGCAGCACAAAAAATGAAAGCGTTTGTAGATTAACTTTGTAGAAAGTACAAAATGGCAGAAAATGAAAAGAAAGATGTTCCAATTAAGGAACAAGAAGATGGCTCTGTCCTCGCCAAGGTAGAAATACCAGATAGCGTTGATGAAGTCGAAAAACAAGAAACGCATATCGATGAACGCACTGATGAAGAGCGTGAAGAAGATGCTGACGCAGATGCGGATGAAACTGATGATGTCTCAGATGATGAGCGTGAAGCAATCCGTGAAGCTCGTAGAGAAGAACGCAGACTTAAAAAAGAGTTAAAGAAACAGCGTGATTTTTCGGCGCAAAACAAGATTAAAATGCTTGAGCGCCATAATGCAGACCTAGCAGAACGCCTTGCTAAAGTAGAAAATACAGCATCATCGTATCAATTTGCACAACTTGATAAAGCTATCGAAGACGAAGCTACAAGAGTTGAGTATGCAAAAATGAAGATGTTGCAAGCAACGCAAGCTAACGATGCAGCAGCTCAAGTAGAGTATTTAGAGCAATTGACAGATGCTAAACAACGTCTCAATCAAGCTCAGCATTACAAGAAACAACAGCTCGATGCAGCTAAAGCACCAAAGCAAAATGTTCCTAACCCAATTAGCAATGAAGTGCAAGAAAATGCTACTCGTTGGTTAAAGAAAAACTCTTGGTACGATCCGCAAGCCCGAGATACAGATAGTAGAATTGCCAAAGTAGTTGACCAAGAACTCGCAGCCGATGGTTGGGATCCAGCAGATCCTGAGTATTGGGAAGAGTTAGACAGTCGTTTAACAAATCGTTTACCGCACCGCTATGTATCAAAAGGCGGAAGTAATAGGCGGGCAAACCCCACAGCATCAAGTAGGGTTGCAAATACCACCAGTCAAAAAGCTGGCACCATCACACTATCCCGTGAACGGGTAAGTGCAATTAAAGACGCTGGTGCATGGGACGATGTAGAAAAACGAAACAAAATGATCCGTGCTTATGCACAGTATGATCGTGAAAATAAAGGTTAATTATCATGGCAAATACAAGAATTAAACGTGACTTAGAAGATCGTTTATCAGATCGAGTCCAAGAAACTAAAGAGCGGATCGCAGCAGAAGATCCAAACAACAAAAGTAAGCGCGAACGTGCAGAGGCGTTCAGAGATAAATGGCAAAATAGCGCATTGCCAGACTTGCCAGCGGGGATAATCCCTGGCTTCCATTTGTGCTGGTTATCTACCACAAATAATTATGACAGTATCGACAAACGCGTAGCATTGGGTTATGAGCCAGTTAAAGCCTCCGAATTAGGAAAAGGCTTTGAAGGACTAGGCAAAATGAGCTCGGGCAAGTTTGAAGGCTGTGTTAGCTGTAACGAGATGGTTCTCTTCAAGTTACCAGAAGAAATCTATCAAGAAGTGATGCGCATGATGCACCTAGAGGATCCGCTAGATCATCAACGCAACATTACCGCAAATGTGCGTAATACTGCACAAGAAGGTAAGGGCGGACGCTCAATTCTTGAAGGAGGAGTTTTGGAAATGGAAAAAGAAACCGCAAAAGCGAATAGTAATATCCGCTTCGATTAACATTCTTCAAAAAACAAAGGAACTATAATACATGTCTACGACATATCTTCCCTTTGGTATGAAGCCTGCCTACCACCCAAGTGGTCTGGATCGTGCAACTCAGTTTGTGGGTACCAACAGCTTTCAAGCTGCTACCGATAATACTTACAATGCACCTTACGGTCTCACAACTGGTCAGTCTTTTTATCAATATCAACCAGTAGCAATCAACTCCTCGGGTCAATTGATCCCTGCTCCTACATTAGCCGCAACTGGCCGTATGTATGGTGTATTTGATGGTGTTGAGTTTACCGATTCACAAGGTCGTCGTTCAGTAGCTAAATGGGCTTCTAAACTAACTCTTGACGCTTCTACACAAATCATTTTCTGGCTCTTCAGTGATCCTGAGTTGGTTTACGAAGCTCAGTGTAATGGTTCAGTAGCAACTTCAGTAATGGGCCGCGAGTATGACTTTGACGCAACCAATAACCCAACAGTAGGTCAATCCATCGGTAACGGTGGCGCTGGCTTCTCCCAAGCAGCTTTGGCCGCATCACCAGTTTCCGCTGGTGCGCAAGGTCAAGTTAAAGTTGTTGGTTTGGGTCGTGAAACTGCTTGGCCAACAGGGCAAACAAATGCTTGGGCTGACACGTACACAATCGTGCAAGTAAAAGTCGCTAACAGCCAAACAGTCGCTCCTGCGATTTCGGTTTAATTAACTAACGAAAGGTAACAAGCAATGGCAACTCCAATGCGTAGTACAGACTTTCGTGCGGTAGTCGAACCGATTATCAACGAAGTTTTTGATGGCGTTTATGAACAACGCGCTGACGAGTGGAAAGGATTTGTAGAACAGATCCAAGGTATTCCACGTAATTATCACGAAGAAGTAATGCTCTTCGGTATGAATGCTGCACCTGCCATGCCTGACGGTACTCCCGTTAGCTATGACCAAGGTGGTACATTGTACATCACCCGTTTTATCTACCAAATCTATGGCTTGGCTTACGCTTTGACCAAAGTTTTGATGGAAGACGGCGATCACATCCGTATCGGCTCTACCTTCGCTAAACACTTGGCTCAGTCTATGATTGAAACTAAGGAAACTTTGTGTGCTAACTTGTTGAACTTTGCGTTCACAAGCGGTTACACTGGTGGCGATGGCGTAGTTTTGATTAGTACAGCTCACCCTATTGCCAATGGTCAAACATACAGCAATAAATTGTCAACCGCTGCTTCATTGAGCCAAACTTCTGTTGAACAGATTTTGATTCAAATCCGTGGCGCTATCGACAATAACGGTAAGCGTATTCGTCTGAAAGCTGAGCAGTTAGTTGTTCCTCCAGCACTTGAGTTCCAATCAGAAGTAATTCTGAAATCGGTTCTCCGTTCTGGTACAGCTGACAATGATTTGAACCCTATCAAATCAACAGGTATGTTGCCAAAAGGCACACACGTGGTAACACGTTTGTCCTCAAGCAAAGCCTGGTTTGTTCAGACTGATGCTGAAAATGGTCTCATGCTCGTATCCCGTCGTCCATTGGAGAAATCCATGGAAGGCGACTTCGAGACTGATTCTATGCGTTACAAAGCTACCGAGCGCTATGCGACCGGCTGGCATGATGCACGTAACGTCTTTGGTACTCAAGGCGTTTAATCAAAAAGCCTTACAAAGGCACTTTGGAACCCCGCTTCGGCGGGGTTTTTTGTTTTTAGGGCGTTTTTTCTTTCAATTTTGCATAAGTAGTATTAGGAAGATAATCCCACTCTGACCACCGACGCTTCCCGGTGAGACGACTTAGAGACAGCTTGGGATACCCACTAAGATAAGGAAACACCAAAATGTCAAGCACATTTACAGGCCCAGTTCGGGTTTTCAAACGCAACAACCCATCAAATGACGGCACAATCGCTCCAGATAACACAGGCGCGGTAGCTTGCACACAGCAAAGCTACATCACCAATCCAATTACCACTACAACGGGTACAGCAACTACCCTAACAACAGCTGACGTAGGTTCCACAACAGTAACCCCATTTGTGTTACCAGCCGGCTCACAAATTAGCAACGTTCGCTTCTTTCAAACTGTTGCAGCTGGCGGCTTAGTTGGCGGCGTTATCACTGTAGCTATTGTCCAAACTAGCCCAGTTGACGGCTCTTTGACAACTACAACTTTAGGCACAATCACCCCAACAGCAACTGGCGGCGTTGTTCCTATTGTATTCACAGCATCTGCAGCCGTTGCAGCCATCCTTAACAACATCGGTACACTTGACGCTACATTGACATTCTCTGCAGCTTCTGTAACCACATTGTCAAGCGGTTCTTTAGGTGGCACATTTGATGTGTCCTACACAGCACGTAATTTTGACGGTTCCATTACTCCAATTGGTTCTGGCTACACAAATAGCTAATATAGACGGCGGGCTTAGTCCCGCCTCTTTTAACCTTTAGGAGAATTTTATGTCTTTAATAACAGATGTTAAATCAACGCACTTAAACGCATCGGGATTAATTTGCGCTGGCCCAAGTCGTTTAGCTGGTTTTAGTTTAGTTGGTGGTGCAACAGCAGGAACCATTCAGTTTAAAGACGGTGGATCTAGCGGAACAATTTTGTGTGAAGTTGATGTACCTGGAAACACAAACGTAAACTCATTTTATATTTTAGTACCCGGAACTGGTATTCGTTTTTATACAAGTATTTACGCAACCTTTACCGGCGGACTAGCCGCAAGCACAGTATTCTACCAAGGCTAAGGCGCCTAAATGCCTGTCTACCTTGACACTCGAGGCAATTCTGTTCTATCAATAGCGGTCTGTGACCGCTGTAATAGAAAGTTTGGCTATACCGAATTAATGCCCGACCCTAATTTTCCAGGGATGCGGGTATGTAAGGACGACCTAGATCAGTTCGACCCATGGCGCTTGCCTGCGCGTCAAACTGAAAACATTGCGTTGCGCTTCCCGCGCCCAGACGTCTCTGTTGCGCTTACACCAAATCAGATTATGACAGATGGTGGCTTTACACAAGGCGCAGATTCGTTTTTCATTGAGGGTGTTCCTCCTGCGGGCGGAGCACAGGGCGATCTTAACAGAGCCAGCAACGTGGCACCAAACCCACAGATGCTCAATCCGTTTATCTACACAATATCACCAAGCACCGGCCCCAAATCTGGTGGCACAGCTTTGGTAATCACTGGTGCTAACTTTACCGATGTAACAACAGTTAAGGTTGGCGGAGCTTTAGCAACATTCTCATTGATCAATTCCACAGTAATTCACGCAACTACCCCAGTGTATCCAATCACTGGTATTGTTGACGTGAGCGCTACGTCCACATTTGGAACAGCAACACTGCACGGTAGCTTTACTTACACCTTATAAAATAAATGTCAGATCAGCCGATAACTAGACTACCGGTTGCTACAACCCTAACAGGTGATGAGCAAACGGTAGTTGTACAACGTGGTGTAACAAAACAAGCGTCTGTCTCCCAGATCGCTAACGCTGCCTCGCCTGGCAAATTAATCACCAATATTATTTATAATCCAACAACGGGTTATTTAACAATTTACTACAGCGACGGAACAACAGAAGTTGTTGGTCCTGTCTCTGGTTCGTCTGGATATTCTGGACTGTCTGGTTACTCCGGTTGGTCTGGCATTTCTGGTTGGTCTGGCATTTCTGGTTGGTCTGGCATTTCTGGTTGGTCTGGTTACTCCGGTCGTTCTGGTTTTAGCGGATCCGGTATATCCGGTTATAGTGGCTTTGGATTATCTGGATATTCTGGCGTATCTGGATATTCTGGCTACAGTGGTTCCGGTATATCTGGCTACAGTGGTTCCGGTATATCTGGCTACAGTGGTTCTGGTATTTCTGGATATAGTGGTTCTGGTATTTCTGGTTTTAGTGGCACATCTGGTATATCTGGCTACAGTGGCACATCTGGTATATCTGGCTACAGTGGCACATCTGGTATATCTGGCTACAGTGGCACATCTGGTATATCTGGCTACAGTGGATCTGGTATATCTGGCTACAGTGGCACATCTGGTATTTCTGGCTATAGTGGTTCTGGTATCTCTGGCTATAGTGGATCTGGTATCTCTGGCTATAGTGGTTCTGGTATATCTGGCTACAGTGGTACATCTGGTATCTCTGGCTACAGTGGCACATCTGGTATATCTGGCTACAGTGGATCTGGTATATCTGGCTACAGTGGATCTGGTATATCTGGCTACAGTGGATCTGGTATCTCTGGCTATAGTGGATCTGGTATCTCTGGCTATAGTGGTGCATCTGGCATCTCTGGCTATAGTGGTGCATCTGGCATCTCTGGCTATAGTGGTGCATCTGGTATCTCTGGCTATAGTGGCGCATCTGGTATCTCTGGCTACAGTGGCGCATCTGGTATCTCTGGCTACAGTGGCACATCTGGTATATCTGGCTACAGTGGATCTGGTATATCTGGCTACAGTGGATCTGGTATATCTGGCTACAGTGGTGCATCTGGTATATCTGGCTACAGTGGCGCATCTGGTATCTCTGGCTACTCTGGTATCTCCGGATATAGTAGTTTTTCTGGTATCTCTGGTTACTCTGGTATCTCTGGCTACAGTGGATTCTCTGGAACACCCGGAAACTCATCAACCTATTTCCAATACAAAACCAACACGGGAGCAACTACAGGCTACCCTGGCGATGGCTTTGTACTTTGGAACAATGCAACACAAGCCAGCGCAACAAGCGTTAGTGTTTCTCACTTAACCAGCAACTCAGTAGACGTTGATGTATTTTTAGCACTGTTAAATCAAACTGAAGAATTTATTATTCAAGACGCAACAACCAGTTCTAACTACCAAACTTGGATTATCTCTGGAACACCAACCAACACAAACGCTGGAACATCAACAAGCTACTGGACATATCCTGTAACTTTGGCCGCTTCTGGCGGAACAGGAACCACTAATTTTGCAAACAACCTGCCAGTAATTTTGGCTGTTGTAAACGGCATAAGCGGATTCTCAGGCTTCTCAGGCTTTAGCGGTAAATCTGGCTACAGTGGCGCATCTGGTATTTCTGGATATAGTGGTTCTGGTATTTCTGGTTTTAGTGGCACATCTGGTATATCTGG
>Ga0136642_1000226_pt1 | contig 34175 bp, 53 predicted proteins | sample LowCatLa1302831Y_FD_115313 | JGI IMG/M metagenome (GOLD analysis project Ga0136642, IMG submission 115313) | Freshwater microbial communities from Lower Cathedral Lake, Yosemite National Park, California, USA - 13028-31Y | ecosystem: Environmental > Aquatic > Freshwater > Lake ... | reverse complement strand
TTATAATCATATACTTAGCATATCAACTAAATACCCTTATAGGGTTAGTACTGTATATATTAGTATACATAGCATAGTAATAAAGTATTAAGCATGTTTTAGTCAAATAGTGTATACTTATATAAAAGAGAGAAGGTGTTTCTAGTGTCCACTGTATTTATATACTATGCTTAGACTGTGCCAGGTCAACGGATACCTGGGAGGTAGTCCACCCTTCGCCCACTGTAAAACATATATGGGGCTGGTGTGTGTAGCATGTGATGCCGTGTACGAGCACCCTAGTGCACCAGTCATCACCTTGGTAATGGGTCTGGTCACCGTGTGAGAGCACCAGAGTTGCTGTAGTGCGCTTGGTGATGTCAATTGGGCATAGGGCATAGAAAGGTGTGCACTCCACATCTCGTCCCCCCCAAATAAATTTATGTTTCTGGCAGCAGTTGCCATTTAGAGCTATGTAAGGATGTACTTGCATAGCTCTTTTTTTACCTGTACACTACAGTTATAAGTAGAGGTGTTATTATGATGACAGAGTTAGTGATAGAAGATAAGGTCAGGATGCCTAAGCCGAGGGTGGTGTATGCGTATCCTTATGAGGACATGGGGATAGGGGATAGTTTTGTAGTTCCTCTGGAGGCTAGGCAGAAGGTGTTGAATGCCAACTACAGGGCGAACAAGAGGTTAGGGCTGAAGTTCACGAGTAGGACTGAGGGTGATGTTGTGAGAGTTTGGAGGGTTGCATGAAGACAGAGGATTTGATTAGGGGTTTGAGGGATTTGATTGCTGACATACAGAATGTTCCTGACTTGCAAGAGGAGGTACAGGCGTGTCGGTTGTTGTTAAGGTTTTTGGAGGACACATTTGTCTAACTTGTTGTGGGAAGATGAGGAGGAACTAAGAGCACTGTGTAGAGAGCTGTGGGTTCGTCTTTCTGTGTCCAACAAAGAGAAAGAGATATTGGTAGCGGAGGCTTTGGATTATGGGTTTAGAGAAGGGTACGCAAGAGCAGTTATACAACTCTCGTATGAAACTCAAGAAGGAGATGCAACGTGCTATCTCTTGCATTAAGCCTTCTGCCAAACGGAAGTTGGTAGCGGAGTGGAAAGAGGTCTACTCAGAGTTGTTTTACAAAGAGTTGTTGTCGTGTGCTAGAAACAGGTCTGTGAAGTTTGATATAGCCAACTGGACAGATGAAAGAATGGGTAAACCCTAAATGAACTTTAATTTAAAGAACTTCTACAAGTTCTGTAGTGAACTTAAGATTGAGACCAAGGAGGAGGGCTTGAAGAAGATGGGTACTCTTCTGGGGACTCAGACCTATGTGATGGAAGAGATGAAGAAGGGGTTAGAAGAGGATGTTCATTTCTTTGTTATTCTCAAGGGTAGGCAGTTGGGTATCACAACGGTATCCCTTGCCTTGGATTTATATTGGCAGTTTACACACCCAGGGTGGCAAGGCACTTTGGTTGCCGACACGGAAGAGAACAGGGACATGTTCAGGTCAACACTGGCAATGTATATTGAGGGTCTTCCCAAGGAATATAAAGTTCCTGTCATTGCACATAACCGTAACCAGATGGTGCTCAAGAACAGAAGCCGAATCTTTTACCAAATCGCTGGTAACAAATCTAGGTTGGGGCAAGGAAAAGCTATCACTTACTTACACGGTACAGAGACTGCCTCTTGGGGTAACGAAGAAGGCTTAGCCTCCCTGATAGCTTCTCTAGCTGAGAAGAACCCTGAGAGACTCTACATGTTTGAAAGCACGGCTCAGGGCTTCAACATGTTCCACGACATGTACAAGACGGCTAAGAGAGCCAAGACTCAGAGAGCAATATTTTGTGGGTGGTGGAGAAATGAGTTCTATTCTGTCTCTGCCGACTCTAACATCTACAAGGTGTACTGGGATGGAAAGTTGACAGGGGAGGAGAAGGAGTGGGTGAGGGATATTAAGAAGCTCTACGGAGTAGAGATTAACAGTAGACAGATGGCGTGGTGGAGATGGAAGTTGTCTGAAGGCATCAAAGACGAGAGCTTGATGTATCAGGAGTTTCCCCCTACTGAGGACTATGCTTTTGTGATGACGGGGACAAGCTTCTTCTCTAACTCTAGGTGTACAGAGGCAGCTAAACTAAGTAAGAAGATTATCTATGATGGTTACCGTTACGTGTTCGGTCAGTTGTTCCAAGACACCGAGGTGCTCAAATCCACAGAACGACTGTCCACTCTTAAAGTCTGGGAAGAGCCAGTTGATACCGCCTACTATGTCATTGGAGCTGACCCTGCTTACGGAAGCTCAGACTGGGCAGACAGATTTTGTATTCAAGTGTTCCGATGCTATGCTGATGGTCTTGACCAAGTAGCGGAGTTTGCAACTTCAGAGATGAACACCTACCAGTTTGCGTGGGTCATCGCCCACTTAGGGGGTGCTTACAAGAATTCAACCTTGAACCTTGAGATTAACGGTCCAGGTCAGGCGGTCATCAATGAACTGAAGAACCTTAAACGACAAGCTGCCAACACGGGTGGGGACTTGGGGCGTGGACTAGAGGATGTACTTGGCTCAATGACCAGTTACATCTGGAGAAGGAACGACTCGATGAGTGGTCCAGGTAACTCCATGTACTGGTTGACAACGGCTAGTTCTAAAGAACGCATGCTCAATTACATGAAAGATTACTTTGAGCGTGGCATGATGAACATTGTTTCTATGGACACCTTGGATGAAATGAAGTGCATTGTGCGTGAACAAGGGTTTATTGGAGCACCTGGGAGAAGCAAGGATGACCGTGTAATAGCAACTGCTCTGGCGGTGGCAGCGTATGCGGAACAACTTCAACCTAGACTCTTACAAATGAAGATTACGAGAGCCGTATCTAAGTCACAGGAGAACATGACACCAGAAGAGATAACAGTTGGTAAAAATGTTTCTAATTACCTTAAATACATTGGCATCTATGGTGCTGAGAGAAAAGCAACTCTGGAGTAAACATGCAGTTCAATAAGTTTGAAGAATACAGTCGTAAAGCCTTGTCAACGGTCTATAGCGAGCCTGAGACGCAATTTCACAATACTTTGATACCCAAGGTAGTCGAGCAGTTTTTTGTGCCTCTAAACCTTGATAAAGAATCTGCCATTCTGGACATTGGTTGTGGTCAAGGTAAGTTCATGGACATCATCAAGGAACAAGGCTACACCAACGTCACGGGTGTTACTTTGAGTGTAGAGGACTTGGCTGCTTGTGGTGAGAAAAGACACAGCACACTTAAATGCGAAATGTCAGACATCTGGCTAACAGACGGTACGGTAGATTTTATCTGGTGCAGACATTGTTTAGAACATTCAATCTATCCCCTCTTTACCCTCTACGAGTTTCATAGATTACTCAAAGACGGTGGGCAAGTGTATGTAGAAGTACCAGCTCCCGATTGCGACAGAAAGCACGAGTTCAACCCTAACCACTACAGCATCTTAGGTGCTCAAATGTGGTGTGCTCTTTTCCAAAAAGCAGGGTTTACGATTACCCAAGCCAACGAGCAGAACCTAGAATTGTTTGACAATGAAGTCAAAGCTACCGAGAAGAATTACATGTTTGTGATTGAAAAACATGACTCCACTACCCAAGATTGAACTCAAGCGTCAAATTAAAAAGTTCTTGGCTGACAAGGACAGGGGCATTTCTATCCAACTCTTTGCTGACCTCTGCGGTATTCACCCCTCTCATCTTTTGGATGTCTTCAAGTACGAGAGTGAACCCATGACAGAGATGGTTCAGATGAGGGTCAACAAAGCCTACAGAGAGTGGCGAGAAGGTCGTGTGAGAGTGATGAAGAGACAAAACAACACAAGGTATGTAGACTACAGAAAAGAGCCTGTAAGCCCTATTATGCCGAGCACCAAGTTAACATTTACTCACCAAGGAATAAAACTAAGGGTGGGTATGTCCAACCGTCACGATTACAGTGACATTGATTTCAACGAAAGAGGGTAACAAAATGGCAATTCTTAGAGACTACTACTGTGAAAACCACGGCATATTTGAGGCTTGGGAGGCAGAGTGCCCCATGAAAATGTGCAAGGGCACTATCTCTGTGGTGCACCTAAAACCTGTTGGCATGAAGAGTGCTAGAACAAAAAAAGCAGATGAAAGCCTAAAAGGGCTTGCACAAGATTTCAAAATGACGGATATTAAAGCAACCCGTGAAGGCGAGCATCAGACTGGTTACTTGACTAGAAACAACACCTTGTCTCAGAAAGAACTGGACTTTGCCAATGGAGCAATGGCTGAACAAGAAAGACAGATGAAAGCCAAGAATGAGGCACGACCAGGGGACGCAGCCATGTGGGGGAACGCAGGGAACATTAGCATAAAATCGGTCATGGGTGGACAATTCAAACCCGTGAAAGACGAACAGGTCAGTATCATGCCCAATCAAGCCTCACCTACTGGTAAACTCAATGGTCCAGTAGCAGGAAATGGGACTATGCGAGACCCTGACAATTTACAGGTGAAAACATGAGAATACCGCACAACGATGTAGACAGAGAAATATTCTATTTGGAGTTAATCCAAAAATGCCTTGTCTCCCGTGAGTCAAGAAAAACAGATTATTCCAATCTACGGAGTTGGTATCTCTTTGGTAACAGTCCTTCTCAACCACCAGCACTGTACAACAAGATTCTCCCCCACCTTGACCAACTGACTTCTTTTCTGTACTCGGCAGAGACAACGAGATTCAGCATCAACACGGGGGCAGCCGTCCCTGACGGTGAACAAGTCAAAGTACCTGCACTTACCCGTGCGCTTAATGATGAGTGGCTTAATAGCAACGCTGACCAAGTATTTTCTACAGCCACCACATGGGCACTGGTTTACAACTCTTCCTTTGTCAAACTGATTATGAAGAACGGTATCCACCCCTACATGGTAGAACCGCAGTGCATAGGAGTCTTGAGAGAGGACTCACCCTACACCGACAGACAAGAAGCCTTGGTGCAAACCTACTACATCACCAAGTCTGAACTCTATGACCGTCTGTACAAGCACCCAAGACGGGAAGCCATCATCAGACAGCTCTCCACTAGCCAACATGAGCGTACAGAAGTAGCCAATGGCATGGAAAGAATCCTCATGTCCCAGACAAACCCCCAGTTGTATGGCAATGTCAACCTAGATTTGTCGGGTCAGAACCGTTACAAAGCAATGGTTTCAGAAGAAACAGTAGAGATGACCGAGCTTTGGGTGTGGAATGATGAGACTCTAGATTACCAATGTGTTACCAAAGCAGACCCAGATGTCATTATTTACGATAGACCAGGCGAGCAATTGTTCCTAAAAGGGGAATTACCCTTTGTTCAAATTACTCCCAACCCCCTATATGACTACTATTGGGGGGCTTCTGAGGTGCAAAAGCTCCAGTATTTACAGGAACTCAGGAACAATAGGATGACTGACATACTGGATTTGCTATCCAAACAGGTCAACCCCCCCACTGCTTTTATTGGTTTTACAGGTATTTCGGACGAAAAACTCTTTGCATTGAACCGTGCAGGGGGTTCTATCTCCAATGACATGCCCAATGCCAAGGTAGATAGGATGGCTCCGACCATGCCACCCGATTTATTTACTGAAATAAAAGAAATAGACGCTATGTTTGAAGAAGCAAGCGGTATTGTGAATGTATTGCAAGGTAAAGGGGAAGCTGGGGTGCGTTCCAGTGGTCATGCTTCACAATTAGCCCGACTAGGCTCATCAAGAGCTAAAAAGAGGGCGTTGATTGTTGAAGACAGCCTTGAGAAGCTTGCCACACTCTATTTGAAGTGTATGCAAGCCTATGATGACACGCATTTCACGGATATGGAGGGCAGAAAGTTTATTGCCGAACAATTTACCAAAGATTATGTGGTCAAAGTGGATGCTCACAGTAACTCACCCATATTTATGGAAGACCAAAGACAGTTGGCTTTTAATTTGTTGAAAGCAGGGGCTATAGACAAAGAATCTTTGCTTGACTTACTTGAGCCTCCTATGAAACAATTATTGAAAGACCGATTGAAGAAGATGGAAGCCAAGCAAGCTCAGCAACAAGCTCAAGCACCGCAAAGCAAGCCAGAACCAAAAGGTAAACCAGATTTAAAACAGGTGGGATGATGGCTAAAGACACTCAGACACAACCTAAAGCTGACCAACCAAGGGTCAACACATCTACTCTCAAGAGAGGCGAATCTATGCCTAGCTTGACATACAGAGAACCAAATGTTAAAACTATGTCTGGGGGTAGAACTCAACGGAACTACGCCCGACAAGGACGTTCTTAATCAACTAAGGAGTACATTATGTACAAGCACGCTAAACGGGGCAGAAAAACAAGGAGATAATCCTTGTGAAAAGTTTCTTTTGCAAAGAAGAAAAGGGTGTGGCTTCCTTCCCTTAAAATAGGTCGCCTCCTCTCAACCTAGGAGTGACATCATGCGTAAAGCACGTAAAGGTCGTAAGTCACGTAAGTGATTTCTGTAGCGTTTTGGGAGTTTCGACACAAAAACTCCCACCTATTGACAAGTTGTTTGTAAATGGTTACAAACGACACTAAGGAGTTTTGTATGAGCGTACCGTCAGACAAGTTAATGGAATTGATGCGTGGACCTAGAAGTGCCAACGCACCTACACCTATGCCCCAAGCGGGCAATATGTCTGATGCTGAAACGCCTCCAATGGCTTCACCCATGTCCACGCCTGAACCCAAGATGGGAAGCAAAGAGGCTGCGATGATTAACCTCGGCATGGCGATGGACTTACTAGAACAATCTTTACCTGCCCTTGGTTCTGAAACAGAAGAAGGTCAGAAGGCACTCGGTGCTATCCGTACATTGACTGGCATCCTCGGTCCACGGAAAAACAAAACCAACGAATTACAGCAATCTGAAATTTTGCAGATGCTACAAACATTACCCCAGGCAGGTGGTGCAACGCCTGAAGGTAAAGCGATGTCTCAAGCACCAATTCCTGGTATGCCCCCTCAAGGTGGTGGTATGCCTCCCCCACCCCCAATGTCCCCAATGTAAGGAGTAATCATGGATTTATTTAAGCCAAGAGGCGCAGCAGCCCCACGTAGACCAACAGATACCAACCAACAAAATGGTGTTGTAACCAACACACCAAGATATGCTCAGTTGGGTGGACTCGATGGTGCAAACAAAGTAAGCAAGAACGCAATGGGTGTCAAAAAACCTGCTGACGGAAAAAAAGTTATTTAATTTAAAAAGAGGGTTGTGTCATGTCTTTAGAAAATTTGTCATTAGAAGCACGAGATGAATTGGCTCAGTTAGCCCAAACAATGGCTGAAGACCCAAAGACTCGGGAAGATTTCTTGCGTCTAACTCAACGGGTGAAACCCGATATGCAAATCCCTGAGATTCAAATCAAGGATATGACTAGAAATGAGTTGGCTCAGATGCGTCAAGAAAACGATGCTCTACAGGCAAAGTTTAGAGAGCGTGATGCTATTGATGACTTGAACAAGCGCAGAGCTAGTTTGGTCAAAAAAGGTTTGGTCTCTTCTGAGGATGATATTCCAGAGGTAGAAAAAATCATGATGGAGAAGAAAATCCATGACCATGAGACTGCTGCTGACTATTTAAATTGGATGAGACAAGCTGCCAAGCCCACCTCATCTGGTTACAATCCAAACGCTATGAACAAGTTTGACTTGTCTGCGTACTGGAAGAATCCCGCCAATGCTGCTCGTAATGAAGCATCAAAGGCTTTGGCTGAAATCCGTAATCCACGGAGCAGACCAATCGGGTTATGAATTTAAAAGAGGGTTTAATTTGTCGGGGCAGAAATGCCCATCTTTAAGGAGTCGTTATGGCTATAGGTGGTGGTATTCTGCCAGCAACGGGGTCGAGTCAGTTTACTGAATTAACTTACGTTACCCGCAGAGCCTTTATTCCCAAACTCGTTGTACAACTGTACAACTCCACGCCCTTGATGGCAGCGTTGATTGCAAACAGTCAACAAGCTTCAGGTGGTGTTTCTTCAATTACCGTCCCTGTTCAAGGTGCACAGTTTGTAAATGCTCAGTGGTCAGACTACTCTGGTTCATTCAACCAGCCTTCTGTCCAACAAGGTGCTTATAACGCTGAATACGACTTGAAACTGATGATTTCTCCCGTCCCATTCTTGGGCATGGAGGGTGCAGTACAGCAAGACGCAGCGATTATCCCATTGATTGAAGCTCGTATGAACGATGCAACCAATGTGATGATGGACGCAATGGCAACAGCCTTGTACACCAACTACACTAACACTCAGCAGTTCATTGGATTGCCTGGTGCTATTGATGACGGTACAAACCTTGTCACTTACGGAAACATCAACCGTACTACCTACACATGGTGGAAATCTAAGGTGTACAACGCAGGTAATGTCAATCCAACAAGACAAAACATTCTTCAGTATATTTCTGGAACAACTAAGAACGGTGCAGAAATGCCTTCGTTTGGTGTTTGCGGATTTGGTACTTGGACTTTGTTGGCTCAAGATTTTGTAGGTCAAGAGCAGTATGTTATTACCCCAGGCTCAGGCTTTGACGGTGATAACAACGGTCCTCAAGCAGCTTTCAGAGCGTTGATGGTCGCTGGTGTTCCAATTTATCCAGACCCCTATTGTGCAGAAGGTGCAGTCTACTTCATTAACACAAACTACTTGAGCTTGTACATTCACGAGCAAGGTTCATTTGTGTTTACTGGATTTGAGTCTACATTACCTAACTGGCAAATCGGTTACGTTGGTGCGGTTATCATGATTGCCGAATTGGTAAGCGTGAAGCCTAAGTCAATGGCTAGGGTTTCTGGCTATAACTATTTATCACTATAAGGAGAAATAGTCATGTCATTAGGCTTAAACAAAATCATTCTTGCTAACGCAACGACCAACACAGCAGGTGCGTACTGGCAATTAACTTCTGTAACTGCTAACAACACTACAGTTTTAATTCCAGCAGGTACTTACCTTGCTTTCCCCACAGGTAATGTCACCATTGAAGCGGTGTCTGCATACAATGCCACAAGCAATGTTGCAACATACTCAACGCTTTTGGCTAACAATACTGGTGGTGTTATTATTTCTGACGGTGTAAATGTCCGTGCAAACGTGACAGTGGCTACGGCAACTACCATGATACTGGCAACAGTTAATGGTGGTCAGAACGTATCTGGCACTTACAACGCTTAAGGATTAGCAATGTCATCAGCAGATTCAGTAGCACAAAATACGGCAGCAAACTTTGGCAACTATGCCTTGGCTTCTGCAACAGCCGTATCTGTAGGCGCAACTGGAAATGCTGTTGTTGCTCTGCCTATTCTGTCTGGTGGTTTGACCGCAGGTCCAGCAACCAACAGTTCAGGTCAAGTAATTCTTCGTAGAATCACAGTTCAAAACCCAAGTGGAAATGTTTCAACAGCAAACGTCTCCATTTTGACAAGTAGTGATGGCAACGCCAGTAATGCGGTTGTTGCTGCCACAGTTCTTGCCAATTTGACTGCTACAACGACTTATCAAGATTTAACAATAGCAAGTCCATACTCCACAACAACAACTTTGAATGGATTCACTGTTCAAGCGTTGTTTGTAAAAGTGAATACTGCCGTGGCTAATTCCACAGTAGATATTCGTGTCTATGGTGACACTGTGTCTTTCTAATGGAAGACGTTTACGTTACCAACAACGGGGATGACACACTGACAGACAGTTGGTGTGGTGTTCCCTATGTATTCAAAAAAGGTGTGACTGTGCAAATATCTCCAGATGTTGCACAACACATTTTTGGTCACGGTATAGAAAATAAAGAACCTTATCTAGCTCGTTTGGGTTGGATAAAAGTTCATTCTGATTTACCACAAGGTTTGGAGAGGTTGGCGCAATTTAATATTTCCGCAACTCCTCCTCAAAAAGACAGCTATCAACCCTCGGCTGTAGGCGTAGTACCTCTGCATGTTAAAAGACATGCGGGGGGAAAATCCTTGCAGAGGCAAGCATAAACTATGGAAGTTAAATGGCAACTCTCTCTTCCTATCTCACGGAAGTTCGTAGGCTCTTGCATGATGCCAACGGAGTATTCTGGTCTGACTCCGAATTAACGGATGACATTAACGATGGTCGTGAGAGAGTCGTTAGAGATACTGGTTGCCTTCGTACACTTACCATTGCAAATACACCCATAGGACAAGATGGCACTGCTGCCATTCCGTGGTCGGCAAGTCTGGCTGTAACTTCTGGTCAGTATATTTTTAGTAATATTTATACTTACAAAGTTACCACCTCTGGAACTTTAGGAACAACAGCTCCATCTTACCCTGACAGTTATGGCAATCCACCGCCAAAGACTGCTTTCACAAATGGTACGGCTCAACTGACGTATTACGCACCGTGTGAAATTATTCCGTATTCAGCAATTAACACCACAAATCAGATACTAGATACGCTCAATGTCACAATTTATTGGGGAAATTCACGTATTCCCCTCAGATATATGCCGTGGACGTTATTCAACGCACAGCTTAGATATTGGCAAAACTATGTAGGTAGACCTGTTGCTTTCTCTATTTACGGGCAACAACAAATCTATATTGGTCCTGTTCCCGACCAAAGTTATTTGATGGAAGTGGATACGGTCATATTGCCTTTGCCTTTGACACAAGCCGATTCAAATGCCATTGACCCTATCAATGACCCTTATACCACGCCAGTTGCTTTTTACGCTGCTTACAAAGCCAAGTACAAAGAGCAGAGTTATGGTGAGGCAGAGATTTACAAACAGGAATACAACAAGCACGTTCAGGCTGCTCTCAATAGTTCCTTTACTAGACGTATACCTGACCCTTACTCTAACCCATACTAATCATGGCAGCAGCAGAACAAAAAAAGTCCTATGCCATCATTAAAGCTTTCAAAGGGTTAAACACCAAAGCTAACCGCACGGCTATTGAAAAAGAAGAGTTCTCTTGGCTTGAAAATGCTATGCCTGTTGGTAGCGGTAATATTCGTATTGTGTCTTCTCAGTCTAATGTGACTTATGCAAGCAACAGTTCTAACAACATTGTCACATCAGCCAATGTCACCTCTTTATATTCATCCAACATCAATTTAACAGATTATTTGGTAGCTTTTGAAGATGATGGTAGAGCTGAATATGTGAGTTTGGTTGCTTCTACAGGTTCAGGCAACACGGCTGGTAATGTTGCTATAACAGGAACATTCAGCAATTCAGGTGTGACAGGTGCTCAATACAAAAACCAATACTTTATTATTGGTGACCCTAGTAAAGGTTTGTTTGCTTGGGATGGAACAAATACCAACAAAATAGGTTCTGTAGGTTCTATAGGAGTGACCAATGGTGGTTCTGGATATACAGAAGCACCTAATGTAGTTATAGCAGCAGCTCCTTCTGGTGGAGTTAATGCCACTGCTATAGCTTTTGTAACCACAGGTGCTGGTGGTGTTTCAGCTATTACAGTAGGCAGTGGAGGTAGTGGATATACGTCTTTGCCAACCATAACTATTAGTCCTCCAACCGTTGCTGGTGGAACAACGGCTCAAGCTGTAGCTACTATTTCTGGTGGTTTAGTTGTTGCGGTTACAGTCACCAACCCAGGTTCAGGTTATTTAACTGCTCCATCTGTTACTTTTTCTAGTGGTTCTGCGTCTGCAAATGCAGTTTTAGTCACAGGTCAAGTAACAAGTATTGCTCTTACAAATGCGGGTGCAGGGTACACCAGTCCTCCAAGCGTCACAATTACAGGAGGGAGTGGCACAAATGCAACGGCTATAACATCTTTGATTACTTTTGCAACAGGAACGGTATCTGTATTGGTGACGAGTGGAGGTGCGGGTTATACCAATGCAGCCAATACGGTTGTGACTTTTTCAGGTTCTGGTTCAAGTGCAGCAGGGACGGCTATTCTCTCAGGTGGAACAGTAGCTCAAATCATAATGACAAACCCTGGCACAGGATACACCTCCAATACCACGGTCACCATTAGTGGAGGAGGCGCAAGCACTAACGCTACTGCTATTGCTATTACGAATACAGACCCAATAGTTTCTGTTGCCACCTTCTCAGGTCGCACATGGGTGGCTGCTGGGCGTACAGTTTATTATTCTGCATCTACTTCTCCTTTTGACTTTACATCTGTAAGTGCAGGTTCTATCACTTTAACTGACGAAACATTGCACGGAATTATCACGGCTTTGTATTCAGCCAATAACTTCTTGTATGTATTTGGTGATGACAGCATCAACGTATTCTCAGATTTACGTGTTTCTAGCACGGGTGCAACCCTATTCACCAACACCAATGTTTCCGCTTCTGTAGGTACTAAAAGGATTTACGCCATTTTTCCTTACTTCAGAAGTCTTTTATTCATGAACGACTATGGTATTTATGCCTTGGTAGGTTCTACAACATCTAAGTTATCTGACCCACTAGATGGTATTTTCCCTTACATAGACTTCACCAAGCCTGTCACAGGTGGTCAAGTTCTTATCAATAACATCTTGTGCGCTGCTTTTAACTTTTATGTTAGTAGCACTCTTACGCTTGGTCCAAGTCCTTCTAGGTTCATTCAAGCCGTCTTTTTTGAGAAGAAATGGTTTATTACCTCTCAGGGTAACACTCTAAATTATGTAACTTCTGTCCCTGTTGGCGGTGTTATTAGTTTGTATGGGGTGACTAGCAAGCAGTTGTACAAGTTATACGGTAATGCTACGGCTAATATAGCCAGTTACATTCAGACTGCTTTAGACCCTATGGGGGATAGCATTAGAACCAAACAAGCATTAAAATTTGGTATTGAAGCAACGGTTACCAATTCAGCCACTTTTGTAGTGACTGTAGATTCTGAAAGTGGGTCTAGTCCATCTTATACATTGTCAAATAGTGTGATTTGGACTAACAATTCGGGTAGCACAATTGGTTGGGTAAATAACAGCTCTGTAGCTATAGCGTGGTCATCCCAAAACGGATATTATCTCTATAAGACAGATGCTCAACAATACGGTAAATATTTGGGGTTGACGCAAACAAGCAATAGCGCAGGGTTTGTTGTCAATACATTTGAGTTTGAACATGAATTAAGAGTGAGGTTCTAACATGGCTGTTCCATATACTTTTGCAACCGCAACAACTGCAATTCCGTTATCTAATCTAGATAGCAATTTTGCCACGGCAATTACAATTGGTTCTACTGCTACATATCTGGGTAATACCACAACAACTATAGCAGGGTTAACCCTCACTTCACCCACGCTTACTACCCCTGCGTTAGGAACACCTGCTAGTGGGGTGTTGACCAATTGTACGGGTTATCCTAGCAGTGCAATATCAGGAACAATTAGTTTAACAACTCAAGTCACGGGTACATTGCCTGTTTTAAATGGTGGTACAGGAGTTACAACAAGCACAGGAAGTGGTAATGTTGTGCTGTCTACCAGTCCTACTTTTGTCACGCCATTATTAGGAACACCCACATCAGGTACTCTGACAAATTGCACAGGATACACAACAGCCAATTTGTCTGGCACTATTAGCAATGCTCAATTAGCCAACTCTACTATTTCTGGAGTTTCTCTTGGTGGTAGTTTGTCTAATTTAACGGCAGGTACAAACATCACATTCAGCTCTGGCACAACTTATAACGGGTCTGCTGCCATTACTATCAACGCAGCTTCTAGCGCACAAGTGTACCCAGGCGCAGGAATAGCCAATAGCACGGGTTCTGCTTGGGGAACTTCTTACACCACATCTGGTAGCGGTACGGTGGTTGCCCTAAATAACACACCTACACTAACAAATCCCACAGTTACCAACTATGTTGAAACACTCCAAGCAGTAGGTACTGTAGGTTCTACAAGCACTTTATCTTTGACAACAGGCACAGTATTGACGGCTACATTAACAGCGTCTACTCCTTGCACCTTCACAATGCCAACTGCTACTGCGGGTAAATCGTTTATTCTTAAACTGATACAAGCATCATCAGGCATGACAACGGCAACATTTACAGGCGTTAAATTCCCTGGCGGTACTGCACCAACAATAACTGCTACTGCGTCTGCGGTGGACATCCTTAGTTTTGTGTCTGACGGTACAAACTGGTACGGCACATTTGCACAGGCGTTTGCATAATATGTTTGGCGCACCTAATTTCTTTTTTAGTGGGGCTAAAAAAACAATCACTTATTACAGAGTTATTCAACAATTTAACTCTACAAGTAGTTGGACTGCCCCTACTGGGGTTACTAGCGTTGATTACTTGGTGGTAGCGGGCGGTGGTGGTGGCGCTAGATATGGTGGCGGAGGAGGCGCAGGTGGATATAAAACAGCCACAAGTTTTTCTGTAACCGCTGGTACTAATTATTCTGTAACCGTAGGCGCTGGAGGAGCAGGTGGTACTGGTGGCGGTGGCGGTACTGGAATAGGACAAAATGGGACAAATTCTGTATTTAGCTCAATTACTTCTACAGGCGGCGGTGGAGGTGGAAGTGGGCCAGCCTATGATGGTTCATCAAATGGAGTTGGACAGTCTGGTGGATCAGGTGGCGGTGGTGGATATTCCGCATCGTATTACACAGGAGGGGCGGCATCTCCAAGCGGTCAAGGAAATGCTGGAGGTGGTGGCGAAAATGGGACTAATTATGGAGTCGGTGGTGGTGGAGGAGGTGCTGGAGCCGCAGGACAAAGTTGGTCTTCTGGAAGCACTCTCCAAAATGGCGGTGTTGGTTTAGCTACTTCAATCACAGGAACATCTACCTACTATGCAGGTGGTGGTGGTGGAGGTGGTGGTGTATCTAATTCAGTTGGTGGAACTGGAGGTTTAGGAGGTGGCGGTAATGGAGCAGGTTTTCAGGTCAATAATGGCACAGCAGGAACTACTAATACAGGTGGTGGTGGCGGTGGTCAAACCACATTTGCAAATGGATATAACGGTGGCTCAGGCGTAGTCATTATTTCTTATTTAGTTCCTAACACAACAACAGTATCAGTATTTACTGGTTCAGGTTCATGGACTGCACCTACAGGCGTGACAAGTGTTAATTACCTTGTTGTAGCGGGTGCGGGTGGAGGAGGTACTTACGGTGCTGGAGGCGCGGGTGGATTTAAAACAGGAACAGGATTATCTGTAACTCCAGGAAATACTTACGCAATAACTGTAGGCGGTGGAGGAAATGGAAATGTATATCCAACAAACGGAATTGTTGGTTCAGACTCTATATTTTCTTCAATAACGTCCGCTGGTGGTGGTTATGGATCAGGCTTAGGGGGTGGTAACGGAGGTTCAGGTGGTGGCGGTGGTTCTGCGGCTGGTAGTGGAACAGGAGGTTCTGCTACACCATCAGGACAGGGAAATGCTGGGGGTAATGGTATAAATAGCGCACCAAATTATGGTGGAGGCGGTGGTGGAGGTGCTGGCGCAGTAGGAGCAAATGGAACATCAACCACAGGTGGAAATGGAGGCAATGGAACTGCAAATAGTTATAGTGGCACAAGCGTCACATATAGCGGTGGTGGAGGCGGTGGCACTTATGGCGGTGGAGGTGGTAGTGGCGGCTCTGGCGGTGGTGGTAATGGCGGTAGTTCAGGAACAAGTTATATTGGTGTTAGTGGAACTGCTAATACTGGAGGCGGTGGTGGTGGTGGAACTTGGAGTAGCAGTGACCATGCGGGCGGTAATGGTGGCTCAGGAATAGTAATATTGTCATGGTAAAAATACTTCAACTCTACGGCATTGATACAGCAATGCAACTGCTCAGACCCAATGCCAAGTGGCAAATATCCAATCGTGATATTACTGAATGGGATGACCCTAGACCATGCCCTACATGGGAAGAAATAGACGCAACAATGGAAAAGATTAAGGCTTTTGAAGAATCGATTGACACCATTTGGACAGACGAACAAATTAAAGAACTTGGAGGTAGATAATGGCTCATTTTGCCCAACTAGATACAAATAACGTGGTGACGCAAGTCATTGTTGTTAGCAACCCTGACACTTCAACTGCTCAAGGTGAAGAAAAAGAATCAATTGGCATTGCCTTTTGTGAGCGTTTGCTTGGTGGCACTTGGGTGAAAACAAGTTACAACGGCAACATCAGAAAGAATTATGCGGGTATTGGTTATACATACGACAAAGACCGTGATGCTTTTATACCTCCAAAACCTTATGCCTCATGGGTTTTGAATGAAACAAATTGCAGATGGAACGCACCAGTAGCAATGCCTAGTGATGCGGGTCAAGGTGACCCACCAAAAATGTACACATGGGATGAGAACACAGTTAATTGGGTAGAGGTTACACAATGAGTACAAATGCGTTTACCAAGACAGGCAACACGGTAGTCTTTACGGCTGGTATTTCTGCTCCTACTCCTGTGCAATGTAGTTCTACTACTTTGGGTGGTAATCAGTATAGGATTATCAATGCAGGGTCTGTAACCGTATTTTTGGGGTACGGTATAGCATCTTCAGATGCCAGTAACAATGCTGTTGTAGTGACATCTACAGGCAATGCTTTTCCTCTTTTGGCAGGTACAGATGAGATATTGACATTTGTACCCAATGCTTATTTCACAGGTATCACCAGTAGCAGTACAGCTAGTGTGTACATAACGCCTGGGGACGGGATGTAATTATGTTAAAAACAGTTTCTTCATCTGGTGGCGGTAGTTCTGGGTTTCCAATTACGCTTGGCAATACAACCATTGCAGCAGGTAGTACAACCACAAATGTAGGAAACTTAACATTAGCAAATGCAACTATATCTAGTGGCAATGTAACCATCACAGGAGGTACTATCAATGTCCAGTCTACTAATCTTGTGTCTACCACTTCTAGCACTGCTACTTATGGGACTGCCTCTCTTCCTCTTCAACCTTTAGGCTTTATACAAGTTGACCTGAATGGCACAGTTGTTAAAGTCCCTTACTACGCTGTATAAATGACAACAATAAATGAAGTTGACCTCAAAATAGACGCACATGTAGATATATGCGCTATCAGGTACGAAGGTATAGAGCGTGAAATGCGTGGCGTTAATGCTCGTTTAAAGCGTTTAGAAGGTATTTTGATAGGGTGCGCTGGGGCTATCATTCTTCTTTTACTTAACATCATGACGAAATGAACAATGATAATTTGTCTTATGTTGAGTTTGGAGATACAGAAGGTTTAGGTAGGTTCTTGTTTGAGAACGGTGTTCAGCACCAGTTGTTTTACGAGATTCTGGCTGACAAGGGTATTCTTGTGCAGAAGTATCCGTTGATAGATGCGGATACCAAGAATCTAGATGACTGGCTTTTTGTGCACAATCAAGAGCATCAAAGGTTAGCAACTATCCTTAACCTTGACAACCCGTTTCAGTTGTTGGATAGTGATTGGAATGTAGAAGAGGATTTTTATGACTGGTTGGGAGTTCACCTGACCATTCATCAGCAGATACAGGCTCAATTAGGAGTTTAACGTGGCAGTAAGTTCACAAGAAATTAGTAATTTTGTTATGGCTAACTTGGGTAATCCAAGTGCTATAGCAAAAGCTGCCCAACAATATGGCGTGTCTAGTTCTGATATTGCTAGTGCTGTAGGTGTTCCTGTTTCTACTGTTACATCTTATTTTGCAGATGCTGGAATAACTGCACCTCCAATTACTTCTGCACCTGAACCAACACCTACACCAACACCTACACCTACGGCTTTTGTTCCAGAAATTGCAAACGACCCAAGTCAAGAATTTAATACAACATACAACACTATACAAAAAGGTGGAGTCAAAGTTGTTGACGGTCAAGTTGTAGATGCTAGTGGCAATGTCTTACCAGCCAAGCCTGTTTCTATAGGCAACAATCAATATGATTTGCAGATAGGCTCTGCTGGTGGAATTATCCACACTGTGGTCAATACAAACCCTACAACAGGGCAAGTTGCACCCATTACTGATTACAACAAACAAGTCAGTTATACGGGTGGTGTGCCTGGTGGGGGTTTATTAAAAGATGTTGTTGCTATAGGTCTTGCCTATGCTTTGCCTATTATTGGTGAAGCTATAGCAGCAGAACTAGCTGTGTCTGCCTCTGTGGGTACTGCGTTGGCTGCTGTGGGTACAGGTGTAGCCCAAGGTCAAAGTATAGAACAAGCTATTAAGAGTGCTGGACCTGCTTTAATATCTGCTGGCATTATGGATGCAACAGGTTTAGATAAATTAAAAGTTGATATTACCGATAACAAGCAATTACAAAATGTAATTACAAATGTAGCTAACTCGACTATCAAGACTGCCATATCTGGTGGAACTGCTCAAGACATATTTACAAATGCACTAGCTACTGGTGGTGGTACGTTGCTAGGTCAGACTTTAGATAGTCAAACTATAGGTCAAGGATTGGCTACAACCCTAGCTACTGGTAATTTGGCAAAAGGGGTAACTGCTGCTGCGGGTTCTGCTGGTTCACAACAAGCACAAGAAAACACTGCTAACCGTGCGGTAATGGACCAAGTTGTTAAACAATTTAATGCTGCTCAACAACAAGCACCAACTGTAGCTGGTGGTCAACAATTGGCTTTCTTGCCAGTGCTAGTTCCTCTTATCCCTGCCTTAGAGTCTGTTGGAATCTTAGCTGCTGACGTATTGGGACATGCTGGCGTAATTGCTTATTTACTGTCTTTAAGTCAATCTGACGTTAAAAAAGATGAAAATAAAGTTATCAGCGAGATTAGGTTTATTAAAGACACTGTACCTGCCAATGCTACAGCACAGCAAGCAAATGTGGTTTTGAATTCTGTTGACCCTCAACTAACATCTGTAACTCCAGAAAATTTAAATGGAACAACTGCTGAACTTAGAACAGCAACAGATGGTATTCAAGAAATTATTATTACTGCTAAAAAAATACAAGACCAAAAAGAATCGGGACAACAAGTACAACAACCAAGCTCTACTGTAGATGTAACTACAGGTGCTGTAAAAGCAACGCCAGGAGCACCAGGGGGTGGTGGTGGTGGTGGAGGAGGAGGTGGAGGCGGTGGAGGAAGTACGGGGGGTGGAACACCATCTTCTACAGGAACAACAGGTTTGCCAACAACATCTGTTATTCCTTATGACCCAACCAAAATATCAGTAGGAACGACTGGTACAGGTGGAAGTGGAACAAGTCTTATAGGTTTGTTATCAGGTCAAGGTACTGGTGGAACTGGTGGCGGTGTAGGCACAGGAACTGGTGTGGGTACTGGTACAGGGTCTGGAACAGGTTTAGGAACAGGAACAGGTTCTGGCGTAGGCACTGGAGTTGGAACTGGAACAGGCACAGGAACGGGTACGGGCACGGGAACTGGGACTGGTTCTGGAGTTGGTTCTGGAAGCGGTAGTGGTATTGGCACTGGAACAGGCACTGGCACGGGTGGTGGTACAGGTTCGGGAACAGGTACAGGTACAGGAAGTGGAACAGGTCCAAGTAGTATCACAGGAACTGGAAGTGGCAAGGGAACAGGAACAGGAACTGGTGGTGGAGGTGGAGGGGGAGGTGGTGGACAAATAGGTGGAGGTGGAGGTGAAGCCCCTATCACTATTACAACTAGCACAGTCAAACCACCCCCAATTAAGGCATCCTATCCTACAATACAAGGGCAATTTGCCTCTCCTCTGACACAGGCGGTATCTGCGTACAGACCACCTGGGGAGATAGAGTCACAGGCAACGGGTAAAGAGAGAGAAGATGTGTGGAATGTGGAATCATTACGTAATGCTTTGGGGATATAAACATGGCTACAGCAGTAAGAAACTTAACCAAAATGGGTACGGATGTACGCAAAATAGCAGCACTTCTGAAGGCTAAAGCTCCAGAGGGGCACATGCTTGCCTATATATCTCCTGAAGAAGCACAGCTCCTTAAAGACAGAGGCGGTAGTGGTAAGCCACATGCAGACACTGGAATACCATCTTTTGAAGAAGTAGATACTGGTGGAGACAACACATTAGGATTTGACCAACCAATAACAAGCCCAGCAGGTATGGGTGTAGGACAAGAAGGTGCGATTACTGGTGATTTTGGAGGTGCGCCTACTCGTGGCATTCAGCCTCAAGAAGCTTCTATTACACCTACATTTGCAGGTGCTTCAGAAACGGCTTTTCCAACAGGTAGAGCAGAACCATTATCCACACCAACTTCTGCTGCGCTTGCCACAAGACCAGAAGCTTTTGACATGGACCAACCAGCAAAAGCAGCAGGTACTGCACCATTACAAGCCCCTAAAGGTAGAAGCATAGAAGATGTGCTTGGTAGCAAGCTTGGTGTGGCTGGTATTACTGGTTTGTTAGGTGCACTACAGGCTAGAAAAGCAGGGCAAGCAGGTCAACAAGGTGCTCAAGATATTCAGAAATTGGCAACACCTTATCAACAGACTGGTCAACAATTACAGGCACAAGCACAGGCAGGTACACTTACCCCTGCTGGGCAACAATCTTTACAAGCCTTACAAGCACAAGTAGCACAAGGTGTTCAGGCTAGAGGTGGTGTAGGAGCACAACAAGCTCAGGCTGCGGTCGAGCAATTAAGGCAACAGTTACTGCAACAACAATATGATTACGGACTCAAGTTATCAGGTATTGGTGACAATATAGCCATAGGTGCTATCAAGACTGGTATGCAAGCTGACCAGTATGCTAACCAGTTGACATCAAGTTACTTTAACAACATTGCTCGTATTGCTGCGGGTACTCCCACTGCAACACCACAAGTAGGAGTAACAGCATAATGGCTTTGCAAGAAACATTAAACAAACCTCTTAACAAACCGTTAACTGCGGGTGCTAAGTATGAAGCTGCTATTGCTGAACCTTTAGAAAAAATTGGTAAAACTCAACAAGAAATAGGTGAATTTGAAGCCACAAAAGCAGAAGATTTGGCTACTAGGGAGGCTGGCAAAACAAGAGCCAAAGCAGCATCTACCCGTGCTATGAGGGAAGAAATAAAAACATCTCCAGAAATGGGCATGTTGCAATCAACAGAAGAGCAGTTGATGAACGCTGCTTTTGTGCCCACACAAGACAATGCTAAAGACTTGGCTGGACTCTTTTCTTTGATTAACGTCATTGGATTTGCTATTGGTCGTGGTGGTAAAGGCAATGCCCAGGCTGCAATGTCTGCTATGAACGGTATGGCAGAGGGTTATCAAAAAGGTCGTGCTGACTTGTACAAGAAAGAAAAAGACCAGTTTGATACGTCTATGAAGGCTTTAAAAACAAAGTCTGACATTCTTGGACGTAGACTTAAAGAAATTAGCGAGTTGGCTTCAATCAACAAACAAGCAGCAGATGAAGATGCAGATGTATTGTTTGCCGAGCAAGGTGCTGACTTTTTAAAGAAATACAAAGAAAAGTATGGTTTGGCTGCCACGGTAGAGTTTTGGAAACAAGTTGCCCAAGCTAAAGGCAAAGCCACAGAATTGACCATACAAGAACAAAAGCATAAGGAAGACATGGCTGCTAGAGAGCGTCAGCATAGAGAAACTATGGCTGCTGCGGCTAAACGTGATGCAGACAGAATGAGTCATCAAGAAAAAATGGCTCAACTTAAAGCTGTTGGAAAACCAGTTTCTGCTACAAATGAACGATATGCAACAACTGTTTTTAGAGCGTCTAATGAAGTTTTAAGAAGTCTTGAGTTAATAGAAAAAATAGGTATTACTACTGGTGGTGGTGCTTTAGGTGGAGTTGTTGGAAAAGGGACTATTCCGTCAGAATTGCAAAGAAATTTAGGACAATACTTTACTGAAGAACAGCAACGTAACTACAACACAGCCATGTCTGGTATTGCGTTAGAGTTGGCGTATGTATTAAACGGTGGTTACAAACCAACTGAAGGACAAATTAGTAAGCTAGATTCGTTGCTTTCTGTTGGTCCTAATGACACTTATGGTAATGCTGCTTACAAGTTTTCAGATGTTACAGCCAAATTAAAAGCTGCAATAGAAACTTCTCCTGCTTACACAGAAGACCAAAGAAAAACAAAAGACATGCTTAACCAAAAAATGGATAAGTATGCTACTCCCGAAGAAGTGCAAGCAAGAATCTACGGAACGCCTAGATCAGAAGAGCCAGTAGTACGTGCAGGTGAAGTTTCTAGACCGCAAACAAAACAAGACTTTGATGCTATACCTTCAGGTGGTTTATATATTGACCCTGATGACGGAAAGACATACAGGAAAAGGAAGTAATCATGGCACGTTTTGACGGTGAACTTGTTGAAGAAACTAAACCAAGGTTTGGTGGTGAACCTGTTAAAGAAGAAAAACAAGCAACTCCTGAAGCCCCAAAAACAGGAATGGATAGACTCAAGCAATTTGGTGAAAGCATGGTTGGTGGGACTATTTTGGGTGCAGCAGCTCCAGAATTAACAATGGGTGCAGGAGCTGCAATAGGGGCAATTCCAAGTCCATACACAAGAGCTGTTGGTACTGGGTTGCAATCTGCTGGTAGAGCCATGCGTGGAGAGAGGGGTTTAGCGGCAGCAGGGGGAGCATTATCTGGAGGTACTGGTGATATTGCAGGTCAATTTGCTCAAGCTAGAGGTGCGGGTACTTTGGGTACGTTTGCTGCTGAACTTGCGGGTGGTATAGCTGGACCTGCTTTTATTAACACTATTTCAGAAGCCGTGAAATATGGTGCTAAAAAATTATTAGGAATAGACCCGATTAGTGCAGTCAAGACAGTAGCTAAAGACTTGAACATTGATGAAGCAATGTTGACTCCTACTCAAAAGCAATACATCAAAGACCAAGTTGAAAAATTGCGTGGTGGACCTGCGACAACTACATCACAGGAAAAATTGTATAGTGCGTTAAAAACTGGTGCAACTGACATTACTGCTGAAGCTGAAAAACGTGCATCTCAAGCAAAATTAGATGCTTCTACTAAACAAAGAGAACTAGAAGCACAGGCTCAAAAAATGAGCTTGGCAGGTAAAAAGACTGAAACTATTGGCGAAAAAGCTATAGCAGAAGCTCAAGCAGCCAGGTCAGGTGTAGGTAATGACCGTGAAGTTAGTAATATAGGTTCTAGTTTGCGTGACCGTATTGTCAATTTATTTGGTGATATTGCTAACAAACGTTCACAGGCTTACAACGCACAAAAAAAATTAAGAGACGCTGTTGTTGCCGAAAAAGAAAGTGCTGGGCAATTGGTCAAAGACATGCCTGAATACAGAAACTTACTTGATGACCTTAAAAGACAATTGTTAATAGGTGCAGAAGCGCAAACTCAAAAAACTGCACCAGTAACTGAAAAAGGTGTGCTACAGGCGTACCAAAATATTTATGATGCCGTTTCATCTAGGCGTGTTCAAGTGGGTGTTAATGAAGAAGGAAATCCTGTTTTTAAAACTTTTCCCACATCATTTGAAGCTTTAGACGATGTACGCAGACGTTTAGGTGATGTTGCTTTTGGCAAAGAAGTTGAAGGTTACACTGCTATTGGGTCAAACATTGCCAAAAAATATTACGGCAAGATTAGTGAGTTGCAATCTAAGTTTGCTGGTGAAGCTCACGATGAGCTACAAGCTGGTTATGAAATGGCATCTAAACTCTTAGAGAAATACAAGTCCAGAGTTGGTAAGAAAGCCACGGCTGAAGACAGATTTGACCCTACAAGGTTTATGACTGACCCAGCAGCGTTGCCTAAAGATTATTTTCACAGCAAGCAATCTGTCCAAGACTTAATTGACTTAACTGGTGGAGATAGAGCTTTTGTTGTCCAAAACGCTAGTGATTTTTCTGCCCGTGAGTTAAGAAACAAAACCACAGCATCTACTGCAAAAACTTGGTACAACAGCAATAGCGACTGGTTAAAAGCTTTGCCAGAAGTTCAAGGCAAGGTGGAAAGCTACATTAAGGCTTTGGAACGGGGTGAACGTATTGCGGGTAAATCTAAGACTGCTCAAGATATTTTGGGTGTAAGAGCACCTGGTCTTTTGCGTGAAGGCGAAAAGGGTGTTAAGGCTGCTGAAACAGAAGCAACCAAAATAACTCAAGAAGCTCAAGACAGAGTCAAAACCATTCTTGGAGACAGAAACCCTGCTGCCAGGATTACTGAGATTGTTTTGGGTGGAAGACCGTCTGTATGGAAAGAAGTTGGTCCACTTTTGTCTGGCTCACCAGAGGGCAAGAAACATATTGCTGATGCTGTAAATCAAATTATGGCTAACCGTGTTCAGACTGGTCTTGTTAGTTCTTTAAAAGCTTTTAGGGAAGATGTTAGACCAAGCCTAGAAGCAGCTAATTTGATGAGCAAAGGTCAGCTAGACCAATTGGAATCAACTTTACAGTCTATTGCCAGTACGGTAACAGGTGAAGAAGCCAAACTAAGTGCAATGCAAAAAGCAATTAAAAACGCTTTAATTGGTGTGGTTTCAACGCCTGTAGGTGCAGGTACTATTGCAGTAGGCAAAATGGTCATGCCTCAATCTGCATCTGATGTGCTTAACCGTAAAGGTTCTGTAAGCTCTGTTCAACCTAGATTTGGTCAATAAGATGAGTAAAAAGAAAGAAAAGGGTATCAACCCAGAGCTAGAGAAGGCTATCAACAAGCTTATGCAAGAGGTCATGGTTGACCCAGTAGCAACCATTGTGGACAAGATGAGGGTGATAGACAGGGCTTTAAAGCTAGAGGCTCTCAAGATGAAGGACGATGATTCTGCTTGGGGTGCTGGCTTTATGGATGATGACGGTGATGAGTAGATATGGTAATATGATTACTTTCAACAAAGAGGGTCATCATGGACGCATCAATCATTGCATTTATCAGACTGGCGTTAGAGGTCATATCAGACAGGCTCATCACGATATTGGCTCTGGCTATGTCGTGCGGTCTAGCTTGTTACACGATGTGGGCAGGGGATTGGACAAGAGTAGCGACTCTTGCTATATTCGTAGTATTCAGTTACCTAGTGGTACAAACCAAGGAGAGAAGTTATGCCAAGCAACAACAGAAGCAATCCGATGATGCCTAGTGCAAAGTTTGAAAATAGTCACATGGCGAACTCTAATCACCAGAGACCCCATGAAGTGAACCAGCAGATAGCAAAGTCTGTGCGTCCACAATTGCCTAGAGACGGTTCACCTGGTATGGAGAGATGGCAACCAGGCACACTGCCTAAAGGTGGTTTTAGAGCCGTGTTTGACTTCTCAGACACGCCTACTTACAACACTAAGAAGTCACCCACATCTGGTGGCGGTGGAAAAATTTACTAAAATGGCTAATAACATCCCATTCCAAGCTATGGGTAAAACTTACAAGGCTAATGTCACCACATCTAGCCAAGTGATTACCATTACTCCAGACGGTCCTTGTAACCAGATTTGTGTGGCTAATCACCAACCTACGGGTACTGGTGGTCAGCCCGTGTATTTCAATGTTTCTAATGTGACCATCACTTGCACAGCACCGTCTAACGGAACGCCCCAGTATGCTTTGGTATCTGTGCCAGGGACAATTAAAGTCTTTACTGTGCCTTATCAGTTCAGTCCTAGCAATCCTTTGTATGTTGCTTTTATAGGTGAAGCTGCAAGTGAGTGCTATTTCACACCTGGTGAGGGTACTTGATTGACCCTATTTCAGCATTTGCTATGGCTCAGGCTGCCATTGCAGGGGTCAGGAAATGTGTTGACCTCTACAAGGAAGCCAAGTCGGTAGCAGCCGATGTGACCGAGATTACTGGTGAAGTGTCTGGTCACATAGGTACATTTTTGGAAGCAAAAGAAGTATTAGAGATTGCTACAGAAGAGGCTAAGAAGAAGCCTCCACCTAAAGGGGTGAGTTTGAACAAGCAAGCCTTTGACAACATCATGCGTGTCAGGCAGTTGGCAGAACAAGAAAAAGAACTAAGGGAATTTATGATTTACCAGACTCCTAATTTGGGAGGTATCTGGGGTGAGTTTGAGAAAGAAAGGGCAAGGCTCAGGAAGGAGCAAGAAGCTGGCGAGCGAGAGGCAAAAAAGCTGCTCAGGAGGCTATCCGTAAGAGAAAAGCACTCCTTGACAAATACCAGTACCGAGTCGTTGTTATCAGTGCTGTGCTGATATTGGTGTTGGAATTTGTTGCTTTGATGTATTATGTTCATACAGAGTATCAAAAGTCTAAGTATCATTTGGAGAAATAGATGGATTGGTTAAAGTCAATAGCACCTACGATAGCCACAGCTCTTGGTGGTCCACTGGCTGGTTTGGCTGTCAATGCGGTATCTTCTGCTCTAGGTATAGACCCTAGCAAGGTAGAGGAAACCATACAGTCTGGCAAACTCTCTGCCGACCAGATAGCATCTATTCAGCAAGCAGAACTAGGACTCAAAGCTCGTGCTCAAGAACTAGGATTGGACTTTGCTAAACTGGCTGTAGACGATAGAAAGTCTGCCAGAGAACTCCAAGCCACTACAAGAAGTTTTATTCCCCCAGCCTTGGCTATTCTTGTTACAGTTGGGTTTTTTGGGATATTGGTAGGAATGATGCTAGAAACTTTTAAGACCAGCGATGCCTTGATGTTGATGTTAGGTAGTCTAGGCACGGCTTGGACAGGGATTATTGCTTTTTATTTTGGGTCATCTGCTGGTAGTCAAGCCAAGGATGATTTACTTCACAAGAGCACGCCAACAAAATGACTATTCTGACTAAAAACTTTACTTTAGAAGAGTTAACAATTACCGAACATCGGGAGTTTAGCAATGAACCTAACGAAACTGAAAGAGCAAATCTTGTCCGTCTGGCAGTCTTTTTGGAGCAAGTTAAAGAGTTACTGGACGGCAAGCCTATCATGGTTAACTCAGCTTTTAGAAGCAAGCAAGTCAATGACGCAGTGGGAAGTAAAGATACGTCTCAGCATCGTGTTGGGTGCGCTGCTGATATTCGTGTGCCTAGTATGACCCCAGATGAAGTGGTCAAGGCTATCATTGCCAGTGACCTACAGTTTGACCAAGTTATTAGAGAGTTTGACAGGTGGACACATCTGTCTGTACCATCACACCCAGATGACAAGCCTAGAAGACAAGCCTTAATCATAGATAAAGCGGGGACAAGACCGTATGCCTAATAAGTCGAAACCAAACTTATCAGTAGGACGAGGAGAAAAGCAGTCAGTATCCAAAGGGGGAGGGCTGACAGCAAAAGGACGAGCCAAATACAACCGAGCAACAGGGTCAAACCTAAAAGCCCCACAGAAATCAGGACCACGGCATAAATCATTTTGTGCAAGAAGTAAAAGTTGGAAGGGTGAAAGAGGTTTAGCAGCAAGAAAGAGATGGGGATGCAGATGAAAACACCAAAAGCAAAGCGTGGTCTTTACTACAACATCAATCGCAGAAGAAAACTTGGACTCCCTGCCAAGAAGCCTGGTCAAGTGGGTTACCCCACGAGACAAGCTTTTAAAAGGTCAGCTAAGACTGCCAAGCGTTAGTCTGAAAAAAGAAAGACTATCAAGGCTGCACCCCATATAAGTAAGATAACTTCTATAGGGGTGAGGTTCATGGAGCTGGTAGCAAGCCACCTTCAAAGAGGTAGCTACCCAAGTGTCCTAGTCTAGCCCAAGGTGCAGCGTAAATCTTGATGCCATGTTTTCTAGCAATATGGCAGAAAGCATAGTCTTCAGAGAGGAGTCTCTCTGTACCAGGCTCTATCATCACGGGGAAGTATTCATGGATACGGTCTACTTGCAAGACACCTGAGAGGTCATGTACGTCATTGATATAAGACTTTACTTTCTTCTTGAGCTTGGTAAAGACTTCCTTCTTGATTAACATAAAGCCTGTGCCCCCATTCCAGATTTCTACTGGCTTGTCCACGGGCACGGTCACTTCCCCAGAGTAGTCCACTAGATTGACCACCAGAGAGCCTGTAAAGTTCTTGAGTTGGTCAGTAGGTACTTCATCTTTGATGGCTCTCTCGACACTACCCCAATTGATTTCCTTCTTAGGATAGATACCACAGATGACATCCACATCCGCAGCCAACATGTGGAGAATGTCATAGGGATTGAACTTGATGTCAGCATCTATGAACATCATGTGCGTCAAGTGGTCTTGCTTCATAAAAGCATGAGTAAGAGCGTTTCTAGCCCTTTGTATAAGGCTTTCGTTGAACATAAAGCTAAAGCTAATATCTACGCCTTGGTCAGCAAAGAGCTTTGGCATGGCGATAATAGACTGGGTGTAGAAGCCTGTGCACATGCCCCCGTACATAGGTGTGGCAATGAACAGATGAGGCTTTTTAACTACTTTCTTTTTTGGCATGAGAATCCTTGTTGGTTAGAAAAAGGCAGACTGTGGGGTATCAGCGTGTCTGCCAGACACTGTTCCTAACCTCAGACTTGCTCTGAAGCACCACCCCCACTTGGAGATTCAATAAAGCTCATGCCGTCTTCAAACCCTTGTTGGTAGGCTTTGGCTAAGAGCTGTGCTCCTGACATCATGAAATGTCTAAGCGTCTCATCACGTACTTTCCCTTGGAGTTCTTGCTCCACCCAATCACTAAAATCTTCCATCCTGCGTCCCTCACCTTTGGTAAATATTCTGACTCTTGTATCTTCTTGACCCTACTAGCCACCCCTGTAGAAGTGCACTGGACGGCCAGAGTCTCGTCTTTCTTGATGGCTAAGATGTCTATGAACCCAAACAAGTCCTGACGAATCTTAACAAAAGGATTCCATTTCTCGACTATCGCACAGGTGTAACCCTCGTCTCTAAGGTAAGCAAGGGTTCTCTGTGTGGGAGATAGACTACTTGCCATCTAAAAAGGCACGTCTTGGTCATCGTCACGCTTCCTGTAGCCTGTTTTAGGAGCTTGCTTGTAGGTAGGGGTCACTTCTGTGGGTTGGGCACGTTCTAGAGCCTTTTCTTTAGCCCAAGAGTTCTCTTTGATGGATAGCATAGGCTTGCCAGTGCGTGTTTCTTTGTTCCAGACATCAATCTTGATTTTCTCCCCAGCTTTGTAATCCATCTTGAGAATCATAGAACCATCATAGTCTGGAGACTGGGGGTACTTTTTGTCTTCTGGTGCGGTGTAAAACAGGTTGGCGTACCCTGGTTTATCTTCATATTTGTTGTCCATATAAATCCTTTCTGAGTGTGTATCTGGCAAACTCTTTGCCATTTTCGTTAACCATTGTTGTACTGATTTTGTGTCCCTGTCTTCTAAGAACCTCAATATGTGCTGCAAGTCTAAAACTCCCGTATTTATCAAGTGCTTCAATAGGGGTTATAGAAGCACTCTCCAAGTGTTTTAGAATGTTGGCTCGTTGTGTTCCTCTTCTTGAGGTGTCAGGGACTGCACCGACTTTGGGGAGGGGTTGACCCCCGCTTTCACCAACTCTGCCTTAATCTTAATTTTCTCAAAAGAAGAGAGAGTTGACATGTAGTCAGCATTTGCACTCGCTAGTCCCTGTATTTTCTCGTCCTTTTGTTCGGTAGAGAACTTGGTGGAATGATAGATACGTGCGACCATGTTTACATAGCCTTCAAGCCATTCTTCTTGCGTGTGATAGCGAGCATAAGGCTCTTCTGTATTCCACTCGGGAGTTTGGGGGAGCATAAGCTTGTAAGCCCCATCTGCTTCTTGTACATCTTCAAGAGGTCTAAGGACCTCCACCTCTGATATGGTTTTAGGTTCAGCACGTACAGGAGGGGGTGTGAAGTCTTGAGTCTCTTCAGGAGTGTATACGCCAACGACACACCCAGGGTAGACCGAACGAATACCTTCCGAAACACACCTCGCTCTAAGCATCGCACGACTATAGTTTTGCCAATTGTCTTTCTTTGCAATCCCGATAAGCTTGGCTTTAGAAAGCGTCCACGTAACCTCAAGCGAACCCCCTTGTGGGTGCGTGAATAGCCCTGTGACTTTTTCATCTGTGTACTCCTTCCAATCTACTTTTCCACCGACTTGCTGAAACCTAGCGAGCATGGCATCTGCTTTGAGAGCTGGTCTGCCCTGTATGACATGGTAGTCCCGCATGGCTATTGCTGGGTGTAGGTTCTCAGCTTGGCACAAGAGCATGATAGCCATAGCTTCTTCTGTGTTCTTAAAACCGAACATCTTTGACTTGGCAGCCACCTCTGCCATCGTCTGTATGTCGCTGATAGGTACTAGGTTACTCATTTCTGTTCTCCCTTACTTTCATCATTTCATCTGCCATTTGGTATGCAAGTCTTGCGTATAGGTTTAATTCATCATTATTGAAAAAAATACCTCTTTCAAATAATGTTAGTGTTTGAACAGCAAAGTAATCTCTAAGTTCCATACCCTGAGAGAGAGTTGTCTCCCCAGTGGTAGGGTGTTTGTGTAAAAAAGGGTAGGCTTTCATTTGACCAAGAACCTTCTTGAGCCTGGGAACTCACCCACAAATTGCTGATAGATGTCAGGCATAGCAGACTGGAAAGCCTTGCTGTCAAACCTCTGACTGGCTTTAGCAGTCTTCCAAGTGGCCAAGACTTTGCCATCTAAAGAGAATAACGAGCCTTTCTCACCCATATATCCTTGGATAAGGGTCTGTAGAGCCTCTTCCTGAGCCTCCAGAGCCTTTATATTGCCCTTGACCATAGCGAGTTGGCTACACGCCATTTCAACGCTCTGAGAGGCTGTTTTAGAGGTGTCATCAGAAAAGGGAAACATGAGCTTGACTTGGTCTGTAGACTCTGGTGGTAGGGGGTCTTTGGTGAGAACCCGTGCCCAGACCTCAGCCATCTTCTTAATCAAGTCTAGTTTCATCTCTTCTGTGATGAGAAAATCTTGGAGGAAGAGTTCTTGACCACCGAATAACACAGCCAGATAAACCTTGTCCGTGCCGAAAACGGTTGCTTCGTGCACAATCTGAGCCATGTCCGCAGAAGGGATGTTTGTACCCTCAAACTTATTCCTGACAGCCATGCTGTAGTTTTTGCACTCAACGAGGATAGTTTTACCATTTTCTTTCCCTGCAAAGTCAAAGTGAGAACGCAACCAAGATTCCTTGGGATGGGTGAGAGACTCTTCTATTTTGTTTAACTCGACCTTAAGACGGTCTTGCACAAGCCGACCTATGACGGGTTCCATAACATGACCCATTTGGACAGCTTCTATGTGGGAGAGGTCTGGGATGTCCATAAGACCGAGCTTAGTCAAGATGACTTCGTTGGCTTTGCCATTTGCTACCTTACGGGAGTCACCCGACCATATAGCACTGTTACGGGTTTCTGGTGTGAAATCAGACATTAGTCTTCTCCTCATAGAATTTACCTGTTACACCACACCTAGAATCAGATGTGGACTCTCTAAGGACCTGGCAAAATATCAGCTCTGATATTTCAGTTTTACCAGTGACTAGAGAGACAGGGTTGTTGTAGTTACAACGAGCGTACTTAGGTTGTTCTTTGTCAGGAATAGCAACGTGCACACAATTGATACAGATTTTCATATTAAGCCTTTCAATGGTTAGGAATTCATCTACATGTGTAGATGTGTGAATTATACAATTAGATGATTAGTCTTTAAATAATCTTTTTAATATCCTTCTTAAATAGTTGGTTATATGTATTCTTTTTACAACTTGTCTCTTTCTCCACCCACTCATAAGTCACCTGTGACATGGAGGGCAATGTTAATCAGGTACTGGGGCATGGGTTGCCCCATCTTGACCTGGTCTAGTATTGCGTGGGCATCTGTCTTTGTTATCTCTAACCCATTCCAAAAGGTGCTGAACCTCTTGGATTCTGTAATATTGATTACTTGCCCCTGTAACTTTGTAAGCATTCTTCAACTCCCTTCTTCTCTTTAATAAAAACACTTCAATGTTCACGAATGACACTCCTCCATGACTGCTGCTGCACACGGGTCATGTTGTCCCCCCTCTCCTCTCTGGCTTTCAAAACATAAGCCCATCTCTTGGACTCCATACCCACGGGGACTTCTACCAAAGGGTCTGGTAATGCGCTCGGTATGCGTTCGCATTGCGTGGGCAGTGCATTTGCTATGCCAACCATATATACATTGTGTTTAAGTATAGAAGAGTGTATACTCTCTTCTATAGGTATACTCTCTTCTATAAAAGAGGGTATACTCTCTTCCATACAAGAGGGTATACTCTCCTCAATATATTTAATACCCTCCTGTATACTTGGTTCTTGTATATTGGTTGGCAATGCGTGGGCAATGCGTCCGCATGGGGGCTCAGTGCCCCACCTGGCATGTGCTGCCTTTTTAGCTTGTTTACTGGTTAGTCTGAATTTAACTATTCCCTCATCAACCCTCTTGCTGTGCCAGCCGTCCGTTTGCAGGGTAAAAAACTCTTCTAAAATGCGAGCCACTAAATCGGGGCTACAACGGGTTTTTCTGGCTACCATAGGGGTATCTATAGGGATGGGGTTTTCAGAGCTGTAATAGTGGTCTAAAAGCCTTCTATAGGTCAAATCTTCTTCGTTGGTCAGGTGTGCTGTCTTTTTGGTGTAATCACCGATGTTGAAACTGTAATAGTGCATGGTTAAAAATCCCTATAGGTGACCAAGCTCAGGTGGAAATTCCGAGCTGGGGCAAACCCTTGCGGTTCTGTTCGGGCTGAACTTGGTCATCAATAGAGACTCTCAAAGTCAACCCAGCTTATACGCCTTCCACAGCGTGCTTTGATTTTATTTCATTGGGGCATTTTATACAAGGGGCTTTTTTAGCCTGGCACACCCCCAGCACTTCACAACGGGTCTTCACCCACTGGGTCACTGGGGGCTTCTTCACTTGGGGGCTAGACATAAGCCACTAAATAGAAAGCTAAGAAAGACATAAAAATAATAGTCCCACACTGGAAAACAAACAAGGCTACCAGACCCATATCTGGGGGCGTGCGTGTGGGTTCTGATAGGTGCATATCACCTTGTCCCTTAAAAGCGTCCCAAAGGGTTCTAGGGTAGCTTAAGTGTGTCCAATTGTGGTCACTGGGGGCCTGTAATTTAATCATGGGTTTCAATCCTCACTAAAATATCGGTTATTGTGGCTTCGAGCTTATTAGCATCGAAATAATCGTCACTGTCTCCGTCTTGCAGCATATTGAGCATGTGCACCAATATAGCGTACATGTTGGGAGCTTCTTTTAACATCTTGTCAAACTCTTTAGTATGTGGTTCTGGGGCTTGGAAAATACTGTTTTTCATGCTGTCACCTCTTCAACTGGTTTATCTGCGGACATCATAGGGCACATGGAAAAACTGCCCCAAGGTTTAAACTGCTCTACATCCTCCCAAATACTAATGCGATAAGTTTTAACCTGGTTATCCATTTTGTCAAATGATTTAAGGGTTTTAGCAGTACGTGAAATGATTTTGTAGTCAAGTACACAATCATAGTCACCAGGTGAGCGAGTTCGGTAGGTTTTACCCGTTTCAAATTTAATCATGCTGTTACCTCATTTATAACCTGATACATGTTCCAACCACATGTAACCACTTGGTCGCCAGTGTTGAGCAGCTCTCGAATCATACTTTTATCAAACTCATGCCAACCCTCCCAATTTGCAGGGTATCGGCACACTTCGGACCAGCCCTTCATTTCACGTTTGGCATGGTAAGCGATTAAAGGGTTATAGTTTTGCATGGTAGGACTCCATTAAATAGTGCGAATTGCACCCGTTAACCCTTATGCAAGGGCTAATTGTTTTGTATGGATTACGCATTGTTTATCCTGTTTATAGGTTGGTCAGGAATTTGGTACAAAGTACCCCATAGGACGCAATTAAACGTCCTACAGGCTGCTTTTTACACTTTACTGAAATGTTTTCAATTGTTCAGCTTGAAATTTTCTGTACTCTTGTCGAATAATGTCGATTAAATCAATGGATGGATCAGTCATAAGAGTAATACCACTTGTCGATAAATTCCTGCACAATTGTCGCTCTCCCCCCCCCAACCAAATCTCATATACATAATGCCCTTTTCTAATAAAACTGCGATTTTCAATTAAGTCAAATACTTTATCCAAGTATTTTACTGAGCAAGAGTCATGTCCGTGAGATGTAAAAACAGTTTTCATTTTGATTTTCCCTTTGTGTTTAATTTAGATTGTGGTCAGGAAGGTGCATACTTTTTTAGGGTATACATATATATAGCATAATAGAATCGTGCCAGCTTTTATAATAACCT
>Ga0136642_1000225_pt1 | contig 34198 bp, 32 predicted proteins | sample LowCatLa1302831Y_FD_115313 | JGI IMG/M metagenome (GOLD analysis project Ga0136642, IMG submission 115313) | Freshwater microbial communities from Lower Cathedral Lake, Yosemite National Park, California, USA - 13028-31Y | ecosystem: Environmental > Aquatic > Freshwater > Lake ... | reverse complement strand
TCGCCACCGTTTCGGTCACGGCTACTCAGCCAGGGCCCGTGACGATTCGTGAGACCGTGGCCGGACTGACCGTTTCCACGGTCACCGTCATGTTTGTGGCAACGCCGCTCAGCGAACTGGTACCGGCCCGGCCCGGCTTGATGCGGGCAGGGTCCACGGGCACCTCACTCTCGGTGGCCCTGGTTCCGTACCTCACAAAGGTGCCCCCGGTGCGGGCCTATCAATTGACGCTAAACAACGGCAAAACGTGGTTTAGTTTCACCGGCAACGCCACGAAGTTCTCACTGCGCAACCTCATTCCCGGCCATCTCTACACCCTGCAACTGCGCGCCATTAACGCCAACGGCGCCGGATCGTGGTCACGACCACTACGCGTCGTGACGCCGATTTAGGTCGAACGACACCAATGGCGCGACCCACTTTCTCTCGCCGCTCAGCGGCGTGGTCACGCGCCACCAACTGGGCACGCCGCTCTCGCCACCTGGTCACGCGCCTCGTGCTCGTCACGACCTTTCTGCCCGCGGTCACTCTCCCGAGCCTCGCACCCGGCACACTGAGCGGCTCCCCTTACCTCGAATTTCTTAATTCGGGCCTGAGTTCAATTCCATGGAATACCAGTTCCATGGAACCTCTGCTCGCGAATGCCACCCTGCAGGGCACCCCCAGCGTCATCAGCGGCAATGGCCTCGTGGCCATCGCCGCTCGGAGTGCCGCCGGTGACCTTCTCCTCGCCGTGCGCTCCGCCAATGGAACCGCAACCACCACTGACCTCACCACGGGTCTCGCCTCGCCGGCACCGGGGGGTGACCCGACGGTCTTCTTCGATCCGTGGCACAACGTCGATGTGATCTACGTGGCCACCAATGGTGACCTCATGTTGTTGACCGCCACCAGTGTCCTTCGCACGCACCACGAGCGTGTTCGTTCACTCGCCCCGTATAACGTCAGTGACCTCACCTTGAACAGTGGTGTTACCTTCACGCCCCAAGCGCCGAGTTTCTTCCTTGCGGGCACGGTCGCCACGTTGGTTGCGGGGGACGCCGCGGGGCACGCCCAGTTCATGTCGGTGACGTGGCCCTCGAGCAACCAAGCCCCCGTAATCTCACCGCCAGTCGACGTCACTGCGCTGACCGCCACCCCCTCAATGGCTGGCGCTCCCGTTGTCGTACCCAGCGCTTCGGCGGATCCTCTGTTCTGCGCAGTGCTCCTCAACGGTGACCTCGTGGCCTTCCAGCAGTCTGCGGCGGGGAACTGGTCGACGTTCAACGTCACCGTGGCCACCAACGCACCCACCACCCAAAGCGCTCTTCAAGCGGTAGCCACTTCGACGACGGAGTACGTGACTGGCCTCGGAGCCGACGGTACGGTGCAGCTCTTTAGTGTGGCCAACGGAGCAGAACTGGGCTCACTGCGCCACCCCCACATCATTACGCAACCCTCATCGACCTGGTCATTTGCCAACATCACCCAGCTCACGCCCAATGCACCGCCCCTCGCGGGCACTATCGCCCTCGCGGCGTCCAGCACAACGCTCAGCATCGCCGGTGCCGCACAAAACTGGGGCGATCTCTTCGTTTACCAGAGGCCTCTCGGTTCGTCGACGTGGACCACTACCGACCTGTCCCAACGGGCCAGCAACGCTGCACAAACCGTCTCAGCCACGGTGCAGAGCACCTTTATCAACGGCCAGCTCGCGCTGTTTGCCTTCGCCAACGGATTCATTTCACCCCAAGGCGTTGGGGTCTACGCAATTCCGCAGGCGGACAACGCCCGCGCCATCAGTGACGGATGGCCGATTGTCTCAGACACCGGTGGTCTCGGCACATTCCAAGCACCATGGGTGGGCTTTGTCACGAGTGGCGGGGTCGCCCAGTCTCCTGACTTCCTGCTCGGCAAGGCCATCCAGCAGGGTCACCGGGCGGTCACGTGGCTATCGTTCTGGACCGCCAGTGGTCCGCTAACGGGGCAACCACAAACAACCGCCAACTACTACTCCCACGGCCTGCTCTCCGGTCAATGGGTCGCCAAGCAGATTGAAACGTACAAGACGTTGGGGCTGACGCAGCTGCCTAACTGGGTCATCTTTGACCCCGAAGGACTGCCCGACAATCACTCTCGGCTCGACGCGCCACCGGGATCATCGAGTGCCACCATGGCTCTCTACGCCACCTACTGGAGTGCCATGGTCAAAGGCTGGATTGACGGCATGGCCAGCGTCGACCCCTCACTGCACCCTGGGCTCTACGCCTCGCAATCGGAGTACCGCAACTACCACCTGATCAAAGCGCCGCTGCCCATCTTTGAAGCCGTGGCCTTTGGCGGGGGTGGGCCAACCCTCATCACCGGGGGAAACGGACCGAACGTCCGCGGCTACATTGCCTTCAGCGCCACTTGCACCCCGACCGCAACCCTCAAGCAGGAGGAGGCGACGCTGGTCGGCGCCCCGTGGTTCGGACAGTTCAATACACTGCAGTTCAACGCCGGCGTCTACTGCAAGCCGTAAGGGAGAGATCATGGATACGTCAGACGAACGAGGGCCGGACCTGCGCGCCCGCTTCAAGCAGCTAACGCAACCGCTGGTTGATTCCCTCGACGCCAAGTTGCGCGACGAGGTCGATAAGCGAGTTGACGAGCGCGTTGACACAATTCTCCGCGATCGACTGTCCGTTCTCGAGCGCGCCATTGCTGATCTTGATCGCACCACCAAGGCCCTCGAGGCCCGGATCACCGAACAGGGTTAGCGGCGCCGTTGGCGGTCTTGGCGGCGAATAAAACGCACCGTCAGCACCGTCAGGGTGACGATGGCCACCAGAAAAATACCGAACACAATGTCAAAGGCAACGGTTGTTTGGGCGAGAAACACGTCCCCAGCGTAGTCGTGTAACAGTCGCCGACAACAGTGGAAGCATGACGAATACCACCGCGACACCACTGTCACTCGCCGCTCGACTGCGCGGCACACCCGCTACCCGCCCCCCTCGCGACATCCTCTCCGCACCAGGACTTCGGGCCCAGCTAGACGACGTGGTCGCCAGTCGAGGTTTGCACCCCCGCGCACCGCTCACGCTTCGATCGGGAACCCTTCACTCCAACACCGTGGCCCTGGAATCAAGCCCCATGGCCCGACTCCGTGGCCTCCTCGTGACGACCGCCCTGACGCTGCTCGTCCACGAGCAGCCGTTCGACGACGCCTTTGAGGACGCGATGAGCGCCTGGTGCAGCAATCAAGCGGACGTCTCATTGCTCTCGGCCTTCGCCGCCGCCGACGCGGACGTGCAAGCTCGACTTCGTGCCGATGTTCGCTCCCACATCAGTGTCTTACGCGATCACCTCGGTACGTTCGCTTCGTCGTGGCGCCCCCAGACCGCAGTGCGCACCCAGGTGTTGCTCTCGGGTGGTGCGCTGATCCTCCGCGACGACATTGATTTGATGGTCGGCTCTGTCGCCGACCCTCACGCCGCTCTCTCGCTCCTCGACATCACCACCGCGCCCCTCGGTGAGCGAGCCGAACGCACACTGCGCTACCACGCCCTAGTGCAGACCCTTCGCAGTGGCGTTGTTCCTCTGCGGGTAGCGATGTTCTCCACCACCACCGCGGACTGTCTCGTCCGAGAGGTAGATGCTGTGGTGCTTCAGCGCGCCGTGGGCGACCTCGCCACTCACCTGAGTACGACGGCGGTCGCCGCATGAATCTCACCCAGCGCCGCTTCACGCCAGAGGACTTGGCCTCACTTATTACGACCGCACCGCTCACCGGTGGCGTCATCGACACCGAACAGCGGCGGAGTTTCAGCACCCGCCTGCGCTCCGTGCCGACCGTGCAGTCACGTCGTATCGACGCGTGGCTCGTGGAACAGGCCGGTCAAGACGGTCGCCCCTTTAGTTGGCGACCCAGCACTGCGCGACGACTCCTCGGCACCGCCGCCGCCCTTCGCCTTCAGCACCAGCCCCGTCGAGCGGCCGACGTGATCCGCGAGATTATCGACGAGTACCTGCTGCGGGCTATCAGCGGTCAGGCACGTTTCGGATCCCTTGGCCACTGGCTCAGCGGTCTGACGCCCGCCACCCTGGGTCTCGTCGTGGCCGAGGCCACCAACTGGTGCCACCTGTTACTAGAAAGTCAGACCATTGTTGGCAATCTATCGATGCTCTGCCAGGCCGACTCGTACTACAACGTCAGTACGGCACAGACAACGCTTCGGGGACGACGCGACATGATTGTGCAGGCCGCCGAGCACCGGATCGTTCTTCGCGTTCGCCAAGGTGTGCCGGGAAAGAGCGCTGGAGCCGGACTTCGTACCGACCTGGTAATTGACGCTCTCGGCGACGCCGAGGGGCGCAGCGCCTCGCGTTTCATTGGTATCTGGCCCGATGCCGGCCTCGCCCTTAGTGTCGATGGGACCATGGAAAACCTTCGTGCGGGTGCCCGCGACATCGTTCGAGCGGCGGTCGTACAGCGGCGCCAGGTCCTTACTCCCGCGGCCTAGTTCCGTGCGGAAGGTCAATGCCTACTAGCGTAGGACAGACATGACACTTCGCACCTCCCTCCGTAATATTGCCATCATTGCCCACGTTGACCACGGCAAGACCACTTTGGTCGACGCCATGCTCCGCCAAACGGGCTCCTTCACCGCGCACGAAGCGGTTACCGAACGAGTCATGGACTCCGGCGACCTCGAGCGCGAGAAGGGAATTACCATCCTCGCCAAGAACACGGCCGTTCAGTACAACGACCTCACAATCAATATCATCGACACCCCCGGCCACGCTGACTTCGGTGGCGAAGTGGAACGTGGTCTGGCCATGGTCGACGCCGTTATCCTCCTCGTCGACGCGGCAGAAGGCCCCCTGCCGCAGACGCGTTTCGTGCTGCGTAAAACCCTTGAGAAGCGCCTGCCCGTCGTGCTCGTCATCAACAAAGTCGACCGTGCTGACGCCCGCACCACTGAGGTGGTGGCCGAAGTAGAGAACCTCTTCCTCGACCTCGACGCGGACGAAGAGCAGATCTCCTTCCCCATCCTCTACGCCTCGGCTCGTCAGGGTTGGGCGTCGACCAACATCGAAGACACCAGTGGTGATCTAGGACCACTGTTCCAGACCATCGTTGACTACGTCCCGGCCCCCGAGTACACCGAGGGCCACGGCTTGCAGGCACTGGTCTGCAACCTCGACGCCTCTCCCTACCTCGGTCGTCTGGCCCTGCTTCGTGTCATCAACGGTGAACTCGAGCGCGGTTCGCGCGTCGCGTGGTGCCACGTTGACGGGACAATTGAGTACGCCAAAGTTTCCGAACTGTTCATCACCAAGGCACTGGACCGCGTCCCCACGGACAAGGCGGGGCCCGGTGACATTGTCGCCGTGGCTGGTTTTGAAACCATCACCATTGGTGAAACCTTGGCCGACCCTGACAACCCAATTCCACTGACGCCGTTGACCGTCGACGAGCCCAGTTTGTCCATGACAATCGGTATCAACACGTCGCCGCTCGCGGGTACCGAAGGCAAGCTCTTGACTGCCCGCCAGGTAAAGGACCGCCTCGACAAGGAGCTCGTGGGCAACGTGTCGCTGCGGGTGCTCAACACCGAACGTCCTGACGCCTGGGAAGTTCAAGGCCGTGGTGAACTCCAGTTGGCCATCCTTATTGAGACCATGCGTCGTGAAGGCTTCGAGCTCACCGTTGGTAAGCCCCAGGTCGTGACCAAAGTTGTCGACGGCAAGACCTGGGAGCCCGTCGAGCACGTCACCATTGACACGCCCGACGAGTTCGTTGGGGCCATTACGACCCTTCTCGCCACCCGTAAGGGCAGCATGATTGACATGGTCAACCACGGCACCGGATGGGTCCGACTCGAATGGAAGATTCCCGCTCGTGGTCTCGTGGGTATTCGCACCGAGTTCATGACCGAAACTCGCGGTGCGGGCATGATGCACACCAACTTTGATGGCTACGAACCATGGTTCGGACCCATCCGCCTGCGTGCGAATGGTGTGCTGGTGGCCGACCGCAAGGGTGCAACGACGGGAAATGCGCTCATCGACCTCGAGGCTCGCGGCACGTTGTTTGTATCGCCCGGTACCGAAGTGTACGAGGGCATGATCGTCGGTGAAAACTCCCGCTCCGAGGAGATGGACGTCAACCCAACCAAGGAAAAGAAGCTCACCAACATGCGTGCGTCTGGTTCCGACCACACTGAGCGCATTACACCCGCCACCGTCATGTCGCTCGAGCAGGCGCTCGAATTCATCGCCGACGACGAGGCTGTAGAGATCACCCCGAAGTCAGTGCGTCTGCGCAAGGTCATTCTCGACCAGGCCGGTCGCGCTCGTGCCCGTAAAAAAGGCTAGGAATCACACGTTCAAAAAATGCCCCTCCGAAAGGAGGGGCATTTTTTTCTTCCCCGCGATGTTTTCTTGCCCGCCGAAGTGAAGGCGGTCGATTCCTCACTTACAGGGGCGCTACGTCAGTTCCACTAGAATTGCCGGTGGAGGGGTGTCAGAGCGGCCGAATGAACCGGTCTTGAAAACCGGCGTGGGGAAACTCACCGTGGGTTCAAATCCCACCTCCTCCGCCATCAGGCACATCCAGAAGTAGGCAGTTCGGGCATGCGAAAGTCCGAAGTGTGAGAATCACCGCACCTGCTAACTAGTGACAAGAAGCCCCCGTTCGATGAAAGTCGCGCGGGGGCTTCTTGCTGTGCTCATCCATGAGCGGCGGGTGCGCGACTGACGGTCCGACTTAGCCCACCTTCGAAATACGTGAACGGAGACCCTGCATCCACTGCGCGGCTTCGAGCCGGGCCTCAGACACCTCAGCGCGATGCACTGAGGCAATTTCGCCAGTTACCGGGTAGGAGCCGAGGAATTTCACGTGCATGAGATGGGCCTGAATATCAGTGAGGCAATCGGCGACCACATCATCGGCAATATGACCATCGAATTCAACGACGAAGCAGTAGTCACCTAATCCAGTCTTCGTCGGACGGCTCTCGATCTTGGTCAAGTTGATATCGCGAGCGGCAAAGCGACCTAGCACGCTGTGGAGTGAGCCGGGTCGGTCGTCATCCTGAAAGCACACAATGAGTGTTCGGTCATTACCGGTCGGGTCGGCGATGTCATGACGACGCACCAAGACAAACCGAGTGGCGTTTCCCGGATAGTCAGCAATATTCTCAGCGAGTACCTCGAGACCAAAGAGTTGCGCGGCCATAGTCGAAGAAACCGCCGCCCACGGTTCCGCCGCCGCCGCAACGTCAGCGGCCGCTTGTGACGTTGACGTCGTCTCGAACAGCCCTACCGAAGGCAACGTTTCGAGAAAGCCGCGGGCCTGTGCGAGGGCGTGGGAGTGACTCGCCACTCGCGTAAGTTCGGCGAGCGCCACGCCCGGTCGGGCCACGAGGTGGAGTGCGATTGGCAGGACGACTTCGGCCACAATCATCAAATCGTGGTCAAAGACCATGCCGTCGAGGGTTGCCGAAACTGTACCTTCGATGGCGTTCTCCAGCGGGACCAGTCCGGCTTCCAGTTCTCCTGATGCGACGCGCGAAAGCACCTCCGCGATTCGGGGGAACGCCACGGGTTCGCCCACACCAAGGAGCGTCACCGCTTCGTGTGAAAATGAGCCCTCTGGTCCGAGGAAGCCAACGCGAGTTGTGGTCATACCGAAATCTTAGGGTGTCGTCACACGACCCCTCGTCGGCTGTCTACGATGGTCGGTGCAGAGAAAGGACGTGCAATGGCGCACCCCATGTTTACCTATGACCCCGCAGTAGCGGAGGCCATCTTCGCCCACTGTCGAGAGCGTCTCGAAATGGATGCCCCCCTCGACTACGGCAGTCACGGCCTCACGCCGATGCCCTCACTCGATGGCCTCATCACCAATGAAGGTCGCAACGCGGTTGAGGTGCTCCGCTTCTTCGGCGACGAACTAGCTCCCCGCGTCGTCTCCATTGACTCGCCGGCATTCCTCGCCTTCATTCCGAACGCCCCGACCATGAACGCACGATTCTTTGACATGGTGGTTGCCGCCTCAGCGCTCAACGGCACGAGTTGGCTCGAATCAGCCGGCGCCGTGGTGGCCGAAAATCAGGCGCTCCACTTCCTAAGTCAGCGCGCCGGTATGGCCGAGGGCAGCGGTGGGGCGTTTGTCTCCGGTGGTACCATCGGCAATCTCTCGGCCCTGACGGTGGGACGCGACACCGGCCAAGCGCGACACCCCGAGATTCCTCGACACCTCGTGCGGTTCGCTATTTCGGCCGACGCTCACTCGAGTATCGGTAAGGCGCTCCACGTGCTCGGAATTGAAGCCCTCATTGTCGAGCCCGACGACCACTGCTTCACGTTGGCCGCCCTCGAGCGCGCCCTCGCCAGCGATTCTCATCCCGAAACAGTCATTGGTATCGTCGCCACCGCCGGTACCACGAACGCCGGTATTGTCGACGACCTCGAAGGGCTCGGCACCTACGCCCGCGCCAATGATCTGTGGTTCCACGTCGACGGCGCCTACGGCGGCGCCGCCCTGTTCTCTGAACAGCGGGACTTGCTCTCCGGCATTCGCCACGCCGACAGCTTCATCGTCGATCCCCACAAGTGGCTGTTCGCCCCGCTCGACTGCTGCGCATTGCTGTACCGCAAGCCCGTAGCGGCTAAGGCCTTCCTCGCTCAGCAGGCGAGTTATCTCGACATTCTGCACCAGGACGAAGAGAGCCTCGAGGAGTGGAACCCCTCGGACTTCGGCCTCCACCTCTCGCGTCGCGCTCGAGGCCTTCCCTTCTGGTTCTCACTGGTGACCAATGGCGTCGCGGCCTACGAGAGCGCTACTCAGGCCGCCATTGACCTCGCCGACTACACGGCGAAGGCCATCGAGGCGCACGATGACTTTGAGCTCGTACGTCCCGCTTCCCTTTCAATCGTCCTCTACCGTCGTAAGGGCTGGACTGAGTCGCAGTACATTACGTGGAGCGAACGCCTCATTCGTGAGCAGTTGGCCTTCGTGACGCCGACCAAGTGGGAGGGTGAGACCGTCGCCCGCTTCGCATTCCTTCACCCCGACACGTCCAAAGAACTAATCGACGCCATCCTCGCGTCGATGCGCGACTAACGATCCTTTAGGAGTGGATCGGTGGGGTTGCGCTGGGCTTCGCCACGCGCGCCCTTGGCCCGCCAAGCCATGCCGCTCAAGGCTTCGAGCACGACACGGTTACCCAGGTAGGCCGTGATTTCGGCGTGGTCGTAGGGGGGCGAGACCTCGACGACGTCGACACCACCCAGTGGCACCTCCATGGCAATCCGCCGCACCGCATCGAGCAGCTGACGGCTCGAGAGGCCGCCGGGCTCGGGGGTACCTGTGCCGGGGGCGGAGCCGGGATCGACAACGTCGACGTCGACCGACAAGAACACCGCGTCGCAGTCGGTCATGGCAATGGTCAGCGCCTCATCGAGGACGGCGTCGAGACCCCGTGCGACAATTTCGCCCATTTCGAATGATCGCATGCCCTGCTCGGCCATCCAGGCCAGCGTCTCAGGTTCGGGCCAGTACCCGCGAAGTCCAATTTGCAAGAAGCGGTCGCCGCGGCACGCCCCCGATTCAATGAGGCGTCGCATCGGCGTGCCGTGCCCGTGTAGCGAGCCGAACTGCGTGTCGCCGGTGTCGGCGTGGGCATCAAAGTGGATGACCGACACCCGGCCCCAGCCCACGTGGCGAGCAATACCCGTCACGTCGGGCAAGGCAATTGTGTGATCGCCACCGAGGATGATCGGCACCACACCCTGGGTCGCGATGGCGGTAACGCGCGCCTCTAATGCCGCCAGCGAGCGCTCCGTCTCACCCGAGGGCATCTCGACGTCGCCAAGGTCCTTAACCTTGAGTTCGATCAGGGGGTCAACGCCCAAGGCCATCGACGGACGCATGCCGTCGTGGGGGAGGTAGTCAGTTAAGCGAATGGCCTGGGGGCCAAAACGGCAGCCCGCACGGTAGGAGGTACCACCATCGAAGGGAGCGCCCAGAATGACGGCACCCGAGTCCTGCCATTCAGTCACGTTGTCGGGATCGGCCATGGGAATGCCGAGGAAAGTTGCGTCGGGGCCGTAGAGATTACCGAGTCGAGTCACAAGGCCTACTTTGCCGGTTTCGTAATCTGCAGGGCCGGCGCGTCACTGTTCAACAGCTCGACCCAGGTCTGTCCGGGGGTCAAGAGCAGGGTACGCCCCTTAGCGTCGTGGTACTGCACCACGTCTCCCTTGGAGGCCCCTCGCGACCACGTACCGAGCTCCTCGTGACCATCGGTGAAGATTGCCACTTTGCCGCTGCCCTGCAGGGTGGCGTAGGAGTTCATTGCACCGAGGTAGGACCCGAGGTACTGCACCCACATCACCACCACATTCTTCGGTGACTCAATTGTTCCGGTACCGGTGCGGTCGACGGGAACGGCGGGTGAGAAGTCGTTCATGCCCCGGTTCCACGAGTCGGTAGCGGGAGCGAATGTCCACGTCACTGGGTAGATGCTCGGGAACGGCACGACCACGCGGGCCACCCGGGGGCCGTTGGCGGCTCGGTGGTGACGGTAGTGGAACAGCGCGGGCGGCGCTTGGTGGGACGTGGCGAACGCGAAGAGCTTCGGGGCGACACCAATCAAGTTATAGGGCGCGTACTTGGCGGGATCGCGGTACATCGCACCCCCGGCCCGACTTTCGTCAATCAGTTGCACCGGTGCCGTCGAGATTGAGTCCACCGCGTACTGCGCGCCGCCGGAGTACACGAAGAGGCCCTTGAGTGGCCACACAATCTGTGTGTCCGTCGGTCGCACCGAGCGCACCGGCTCGAGGCGCTGCGGGGCGTTTTGATTGAAGATAGCGGCCAAGCGGGTAATGCCCCCATTGACGATTTCTTCGTAGACCACGTCGGCCTTATCGACGCCCCACTGGGGGAGGGAGTTCGGGTCATTCTCAATTTTGACCGTCATGGCCGGACGGTGCAGCGACGCCCCACTGGGGTCGGGTAGGCCCGTGAGCGGCGCCGTTGGCACCGGGGGCTGGGTCGTGGTGGTGGTGCTTGGCGACGAGGACGAGCCGCAGGCACTTAGCCCGAACCCGGCGGCCGTGAGCGAAAGGAGCAGGAGGGAGGAACGCAGCGGAGTTTTCACACTCCCAACTTATCTACTGACGACTGTTTCTCGTCGAGCGACTTCCAAATAACGGTGTGGGGCAGACCCGTGGAGGGGCTCAAATGCTCGGAACCCGTGACCAGGTGCCACCCTTCGCGGCGATAAAAAGCCAGCGCCGTGTCGCGCCCGTTGGCCCAGATTTCTCGCGCACCCCGCTCAAGTACGGCATCACAGAGTGCCGTTAGGACCACCGCACCGTGCCCTTGGCTCTGGTAGCGCTGGTCCACCGCGAGGTACCGCAACTGCCACGTTGCGAGTTCGGGGTGCAGGGGCGAGGTTGATGGGTAGACCGATCCACACGCGACGAGGACGTCGTCAAGGAATCCGGCCAGGTGCAGGGCCGCCGGCTCGGTATCACGCACGTCCGACACTTCGGCCGCCGGATCATTGTTTCGTAGCACTCGACGACGAAGATCATGGAGCCCAGTGGCGTCAACGGCAGCGAGGTGCAGGGTCACAGTGGTCGCCTCATTTCTTCAAAGACTTTGTCGGTTCGAATCTCGTGCGTCACCGAGTGTCCGGTGATGACGAAACCAATCTTCCGGTAGAACGCCCGGGCTCGAGCCACATCGCGGGACACGAATAAGCACAGTTCGGTGCCACCGTCGGCTTTGGACCATGCCGCCACGAAGTCAACCAGTGCGGCCGCGACGCGAGAACCTCGGGCCCGCGGCGTCACGTACATGCCCCAGAGCCACCGAGCGAGTGAATCCGGCGGGTCGTGATCATTTCGACCACCACGGGCCATGCCCACGAGCTCACCGTCGGCGACCGCAACAAACGTCAATGGTGACGTCGCGAATTCGTGCCACTGTGCCGGCGTCCACGCCAGCACTTCACCGTGCTCGGTGCCGTAGGCGGCGGGGGTATCCAGGAGTGCCTCGAGGCGCAGCGCGCGCAGCGCCTCCCAGTCGTCGAGCGTGGTGGGTCGAATGTCGAACGACGTTACGGCTGCATCCACGTCGCCACCGCCCGCTCGTTGTCTCGCCCCTGCGCCATCGATTCGCGAACGAAGACCCGGTCGTCTTCGTCGCGATTCTGGGATAATTTCTTCTTTCCCGTTACCGCAGTCACGGCAATAGTCACCCCAACGATGCCGCCGTACTGCCGCTCGAGGTACGCCGGCGACGACTCCTCCACCGACCACGGCGGCGTCCGTTTCGCCTCGAAGGAGTCAGTCAGTTCGCCGGTCTGATCGGCCAGCCAGTCGCGATCGTGATGAAGCGTGACGGTCCCGACCACCTCCGTGGCCACGTAGTTCCACGTCGGTACGTGGGGCCGACCCGTGAGCCGTGATGGGTAGTAGGAGGGCGACACGTACCCACTCGCCGCGAGGAACACGACGAGAACCTCGTCGCCATCGGCGACCTCACGCCACCAATCGTTGGCCCTCGCGACGTGCGTCGTCAAGGTCGCTCGATCCTCGGCCACGACGAAGGGGACGATGACACTCGCCAGGCCACTGGCCCCGTGTCGCACCATCACGCCAGCGCCAACCGCTTCGACAATGGCCCAGGCGTCGTCGTCGGTCACTGCAAACGATGGTGGAACAAACATGAGACCCTCCTTCTCGGGTTGAAACGTTAGTACCGTTTATTTGCGCGGAAGGCGAGCTGAGTACATTGAGTAGCCATCAATTGAACGGGTCACGGCCGTCGCAATCAACGTGGCGAGCATGAGTGGCAGCACAATGGTGAAACCGGAGTGCGTGAGTTCCATAACGAGCACGAGCCCCGCCAACGGGGCCTGCATCGAGGCGCCAATCATCGCTGCAGCGCCTATCAGGGCAAAGGCCCCCACGGGGGTACCAGGCCACACGTGGAGCCACAGGGAGCCACTGAGGGCCCCCACGACGGCTCCGGTGGCCAGGAATGGTGTGAAGACGCCGCCCGCTGCGCCACTTCCCAGCGTGAGTGCGGTAACGAGGGGTTTGAGCATCCACAGGGCGAACAACAGTCCGAGGCTCCCGAGGCCCAAAAAGGCGTCGTGCGCCATGTCCTTTCCGTTGCCAAAGATCTGGGGGTACCAGATACCAATTACCCCCACCACGACGAACGACAGTGGCATCACCCAGAGCAGCCGTGCTCCCTTCGGGCGACGATTGGACACCCAGCCAATGAGGCGAATGTAGAGCACGGCGAGTACACCGATGAGGAGCCCCCCCACCACGGACCACGTCATCAGGGATGGGGAGTTGGCGAACGTCGGGATGTCCAAGTAGGTCGGCCGCGCTGACAGCGTCAGGTAGGCCGTACCGGTTGCCACCAATGAGCAGAGTAGGGCCGGCATAACCGTCGGTAGGGCGAAACTTCCCAGCAACACCTCGGCGGTAAAGATGGCGCCGCCGAGTGGCACGTTGTAAACGCAGGCCAGGCCCGCGCCGCCGCCACAGGCCACCAGGAGCCGCTTCTGCGCCGGAGAGAGTTTGAAAAGGTGCGCGAGCGTGGACCCGGTGGCCCCGCCCATCAATTTCGGCGCCGCCTCGCGCCCCACTGACGCTCCGAGACCAATCACAATCTCGGACACCAGTGAGGTGAGCGACGAACGACGAAACCCCAGTTCGCCGTCACCATTCCAAATGGCGTCATCGATCTCAGCGTGCTCGTGGCTCAGGTAGCGACGAATCAGGTACCAGCCGCCCGCCCCCACGAGACCGGAGACCAGCAACATCAGAACCCGACGACCATCACTGCTCTGCGCCACGGCCTGCGCGTAGCTGCCGTGTTGGTACCCGAAAGCCGCGTGCTCGGCCACCTTGAGAACGGCCATTAGTCCATCGCCGATAAGACCCGTAAGGACGCCTGTCACCACCACGCAGCACCAGAAGACCGCCGTAAGTTTGGCTTCTCCATCGTCCGTTACGTTCGGCTGTTCCATCGCCCCACGGCCCGACGCTATACGCCGCTTGATCATCGGTTGGGGAACGCGCTGCCGCTCCGATTCGGCACCAGAATTGCGAAGGAGCCGTTTGATAAAAGCCATGGCCATCGCTACTCTTGTTCCTCGCGCCACGCCGGACCGAGCAGGTCGCGCGGCACCCTGGCCAGGGCGTCGGCACCGCACTCGAGAAGTTCGGTATCCGAGCCGAATCCCCAGGTGACGCCGATGGTCGTTAGTCCGTGACGCTTCGCCGCTTCAACGTCGTAGCGTCGGTCACCAATCATCCAGATTGCACTCGAGCCCTTTTCTCCCCAGTGACGAAGCGCCTCATCAATGATGTCGTATTTTTCGCTCACGACGAGGTCCACGCTGGCTCCAGCGATAATGTCGAAGTACTCCGCGAGATGATGGGCGCCCAACATCTGCGTCGCGAAGTCCACGCGCTTCGCCGTGGCCACCCCCAGGGCAATACCCGTGGCGTGCATCTCCTGCAAAACCTCGTGGATGCCAGGGTAGACCGTCGCTTCGAATACCCCGAAGGCGGCGTAGTGGCGCCGATAGAGCGCCACTGCCTCATCCACGAACGGTGCTTCGACGCCGAGGACGCGGAACGAGTGCCACAGCGGCGGGCCGATCAAATGTCGCAACTGGTCCTCGTCGGCACCCATGCCGAGTTCATCGAGGGTGGCTCGAAATGAGTTGACGATTCCCTCGGAGGAATCCAGCAACGTCCCGTCGAGATCAAAGATGACGTGGCGGGGAGCGAAGTGCACACCCCCATCTTTATCGCTCAGCGCGGCCACGATGTGCGGTTTAGGCTGAGGGCGAACGAAGGAGATCCAGTGGGTCACGTCAGCACGTATCTCAATTTTGCCGGTAACACCGAGGAGGCCTTCGCCTACTACGGCTTTATTTTTGGCACCTCGGTGGCCACCCTCTCGCGCTTTGCCGACATGCCCGACATCCCAGTGGCGCCACACGAGACCTCACTCATTTTGAACATGAGCATGCCCATTCACGCTGGTCACGTCATCATGGGGAGCGATATGGTGCCTTCGTTGGGGCACACTCTCCGCATTGGCAACAACACGACGGTGGTACTCGACACCGACTCGCGCGAACAGGCCGACGTCTACTTTGCTGCATTGAGTGCGGGCGGTGACGATCAGCAGCGTCAGGGTATGGACGACATGCCCTGGGGTGCGTACTGGGGCGTCTGTCTCGACCGCTTCGGCATCCGCTGGATGATTAACCACACCACGCACTAATGAGCAAGGGAGGCGGGCTCGCCTCCCTTGCTGCTGCGTCCTAGATAGTTAGGGTGTACACCGCTGAGGCCATCAAGTTCTTCGTTTTTCCGTTGAAATTAATGACGTAGGTGCCGTGAATGACATTCTTCTTGATTGTGAATCGAACGGCCACCGAGCCACCGGCAGTCAACTTGCCCACGAGGGACATCGAGACGTTTTTCGGAATACCCGAGACGGAGAGGCCAACGTTCTGACCCACACCCGTCACGACCGCTGATGTCAACGTTGTGGTCACGATAGCGCCACTCACGCCGGTACCCGACGTCGAGGAGAAGTTCAAGGCGTAGGCAACGAACGGGGTGACGGTCAAGGTGTAGGTGGCAGTTGCCGTCATTGCGCCACTACTGGCGGTGACGGTAATGGGGTACGTGCCCACGGCCGTTGCGGCGGTGGTCGAGAAGGTAAGCGTGGAAGTCGAACCAGTGTTCACAGTGGCGGGCGCGAAGGTGGCGGTCACACCAGTGGGCGCACCCGATACCGACAGCGTGGTGGCCACGGCGGGCCCGGCCGAGAGTGAGGGGGTTGCGAGCGACGAGGTGATCAGGCCAGCGGTCACGGTGGCGTTCGATGCTGATAGTCCAAGACCGAGAACGCCCGGTGCCGTCACTACGAGGGAGTACGAGGTGCTCTGTGTCACTCCGTTGGCGGTGCCGGTCACCACGATCGGGTACGTGCCAGCGGGCGTTGACGTCGTGGTCGCCAAGGTCAAGTTTGACGATGATCCCGCCGTCACGATGGCCGGGGAAAATGTGGCGGTCACACCAGTGGGCAGGCCGCCCGTGGCCAGTGCGATACTCGCCGCGGTAGCTGCCGCCGTCGAGACCGTCGCGGTGGCTGCCGAGCCCTGCGTTACCAGTGCGGCAGCTGTCGACTGCGAAAGGGTGAATGGCAGCGTTGTCACCGGCGCCATCGCAATGGCGCAACCACCAGTCGCATTCGACCAGGTTGCCAACATGGGGAAGGTGCCCGTGGCGAACGCCACGTTCTGAGCGCCACCAGTGCCGCTGGTACCGATCCAAGCGCAGAGGTCGCCGTTCTCCTTACCCGAGGTGGTGTCGTACCATCCGGTCGCCCAGAGGTCGGTCATTGACTCGGCGTACTCGTGACCAGCGACAATCGTCACACCGTCCAAGGCACCAGCCGCGCCGGCATTGACGTAATTCGTGCCGCAGTTGGCACCCAGGTCAGTCAGGTAGGGCAGGTTGGTCCATGCGACGATGCCGTACGTACTCGGTGCTGCGCCGCCACCCGTCAAGGTGGCGTCGGTGTTGTAGTCGTGGTAAGCGCAGAAGTTGCCAGTCAAAGTGTTGAAACCGTCGGGGTGCGTACCCGTGGGCGAGACGATGATGTACTGCGCATTACGATTCTGATCCGGCGTGGTATTGCCGAAGTGCACGGCGGCGGCATTTGCTTCCAGGGCCAGCTGGTTGCCCGTAGCGTTGCTCGGCGACGCAGAGGTGTCGTCGTACCAGGTACCAGCGAGCACGTTGGCCGAGGGGTAGGGAACGTGCGTCGCGGTCGGGCCACAGGTGGTGGCACCGTTAACTGCGCCGTCACAGTACTGAGTCAGGACGCCCGACCAATTCTCACCGTTGCTACCGAGTCCGGCGTAGAGGGCCTCGAGGCGGGGTGCCATCCCCTGAGGGTCACCGGAGAAGGAGTCGTAGCCCCCGGCCGGCGTATCCGTACCCCATTGATTGCCGTAGAAGACGACGTAGACCTTAGGCTGACCGGTGTCAGTCTCGGCACCATTGGCACCCCCGTGGGCCGAGAGAATCGTCGTGGTGACGGCGTGCGCGTGCAGCCGCTCGGCGGCCAGTGTCGCTTTGCGAGCCGCCCGCTCGGCCGAGACGGTCAAGAAGGTAACGCGACCGCCGTGACCCAACGCCGCCCCGATCGAAGCGTGAACGCCACGCTGTGTTGCACTCGCAGGAACAACATTCAAGGCACCGACCGACAGCGTCAGACCGGCGATAACGGTGGAAGTCAGGGTACGAATAGTCATGAACCCAACCCTAAATTTGGGGGTTCATATATCTATGCAACGGGTGCCCAACCTTTTCACAACTCCAGCACAACAACAGTGATTGTTGAGCGGGCGCGAGCGGGCGCACTCGTTTTCTTTGGCCCTGAAGCGGTCAGTTCCGCTACGAACGACCATCGCGCGACGGTAGAGCGACGTGGCCCAACGGGGGACTAGTTATGGCAGCAGCGACGTGCACTGCGTCATCAACCACAGCACGGATTAAACGCCAAACGGGAGTGGGGTCAGATGACCCCCCTCCCGTTTGGCGCGAAAAGTTAGAACGTCAGTGTGAAGACTGCCGACGCACTCGAGGTACCGGTAACGCCCGTGATGGTGATCGGGTACGTGCCGTGCCGTGCGCGGCCCGAGACCTGAAAACGCAGCGTGACCGACCCGCCAGTGGTCAACGTGCCCGACTGCGTCACCGAGACACCGTTCGGTGCGCCCGAGGCCGACAAGGTCACCGTCTGACCGGTCACCGCCGACACCGTCGACGTGAGCGTCGTGGTCGCTGAACTCCACGTGGTCGTCGTAGCGGACGTAGGTGAGAGGCTCAACGAGTAGCTGTTGGCCACGTAGGCGGTCACGGTCAAGCTATAGGTCTTCGAGGCCGTTAGTGCGCCACTCGTGGCAGTCACGGTGATGGTGTACGTGCCGACGGCCGTCGAGGTCGCTGTAGCGAACGTCACCGTGGAGGTCGCACCAGTATTCAGGCTGGCGGGCACGAACGCTACCGTGACCCCGGTAGGCAGGCCACTCGCGGTCAACGTCGTTGCCACGGCCGGACCCGACGAAATCGTTGGACTGGCCACCGTGCTCGCGCTGAGACCCGCACTCACTGTGGCGCTCGAGACAGACAGACTGAGACCCAGCGTGCCAGGCGTCGAAACGGTCAGGTTGTATGTGGCCGTCTGGTTCACGCCATTAGCGGAACCGGTGACGACGATCGGGTAGGTACCCGCTGGGGTCGAGGAGGTGGTGGCAAGGGAGAGCGTTGCCGAGGAACCCGAGGCCACCGCGGTGGACGAGAACGTGGCGGTCACTCCAGTTGGTACGCCGCTCGCCGCCAGTGCAATGGTCGTGGAGGTTGACGCCGAGGTGTTAACCGTCGTGGAGGCACTGGCACCCTGGATTACGTTGCCCGAGGTGGTTGAAAGTGACACTGTGAAGGGTTGCGTCGATACCGTGGCGGCGGCAATTGCGCAGGCGTTGGTCGCGTTTGACCAACTGCCCTGCATCGGGAAACTACCCGTCGCGAAGGCGACATTCTGGGCACCACCAGCGCCACCAGTACCAACCCAGGCGCAAAGGTCGCCATTTTCTTTACCACTCGAGCTGGCGTACCAACCACCGCTGGGCCACAGGTCCGTCATCGACTCGGCGTACTCGTGGCCAGCCACGATCGTTACACCGTCCAAAAGACCAGTGGTGCCAGCGTTCACGTAGTTTGTGCCACAGCTCGCACCCAGGTCGAGCAGGTAGGGCTGGTTCGTCCAGGCGAACGTACCGTAGGTGCTCGGGGCCGCACCACCACTAATGGAGGGGTCGGTGTTGTAGTCGTGGTAGGCACAGTAGTTTCCTGACGGCGTGTTAAAGCCGTCGGGGTGGGTGCCGGTGGGCGAAACAATGATGTACTGCGCGTTGCGGTTCAGCGCTTGGGTGGTGTTACCAAAGTGCAACGCGGCGGCATTGGCCTCAAGAGCCAACTGGTTACCCGTGGCGCTCGAGGGCGAGGCCGTCGCGTTGTCGTACCACACGCCGGACAACACCTTGGCCGAGGGGTAGGGAATGTGAACCGCACTGGCTGCGCACGTCGTGGTGCCGCTGGCCACGCCGTCGCAGTACTGCGTCAATACTCCCGACCAGCCTTCACCATTGGTGCCGAGGCCGGCATACAGCGCTTCGAGGCGAGGGGCGAGACCCTGAGGGTCACCCGAAAATGTGTCGTACCCGCCGGTCACCGTGTCGGTACCCCACTGTGAACCGTAAAAAACGACGTAGATCTTGGGCTGGCCAATGTCGGTCTCCACGCCGTTCGTACCACCGTGGGCCGAGAGCGTCGATGAGCTGGTGGCGTGCGGGTGCAGGCGCTCGGCGGCCAGAGCAGCCTTGCGCGCGGCCCGCTCAGCGGGAATGGTCAAAAAGACCTGGCGGCCGGTGTGGCGCAACTGCGCAACGGCACTCTGTCCGTGCGCACTGTGGACCGTCGCGTTGGCGGGCGTCGTCGTGAGGACACCGAGGGAAATCGTCAACGCAGAAATAGCTGTCTGGGCATAGTTACGAAGTTTCATAGCCCCACACTACGCCCAACTTAAGAGGACTCGAAGCACTCTGCTCACCGCACCGAACTGCATCGTCTTAATCAGGGGAAATGAGAAATTGTGCCTAGTTCGTAGCCTTGCTGAGGCGTGGCTGTGGTGCGGCGACGGGGCTGTTGGGCAGAAAGAAGCCCGGTATGACGCCAATCAGGCACGACGCGAAGGACCATAGGAAGGAATGCCCAAAGGCGTGGGCCAAGCCCGAATACTGCGCTGGCGTCGGCTTCCCGACCCCGGCTTGCATCGCCCCACCAGCGGCAGCCCCAATGGTCGAGCGAATCTGGGTGTCGAGAACTACCGCAAAGACGGCCACACCAAACGACCCACCAATTTGGCGAATGATGTTGGTGGCCGACGTCGCCCGGGGTACTGATCGAACATCGAGATTTCGGTACGACGCTGCAAAGACCGGCATCATGCCAAAGCCCAACCCGATACCGCGCACGAAGAGGGCCAGCGCCAACACCGCATAACTGGTGTGGGCCGACAGCGCGGTGAACATGAAGGTGCCCAACGCCATCACCGTCATGCCACTCATGGCCACGTAACGCGGACCGTGCTTGTCCGAGAGAGAGCCGGCGAAGCGCATCACGAGGGCCGCACCAATCCCCTGCGGCGCCATGAGGAGGCCAACCTTCCAGGCCGCCTCACCTCGGTCAATTTGGTAGTAGAGCGGCAGTAGGAACATCGTGCCGTAGAGAGTGACACCGGTCAAGAAAATACCAATTGACGCTACTGAGAATGTGCGATCGCGAAAGAGGCGCATATCCATGAGCGGTTCCTTCGCGCGAAGCGAACGCGCGATAAAAGCGGCGGACAGTAGGGCACCACTGATGAGACTGCCCCAGACGGTGCGACCGTGAAAACCACCAATGACCCCGACTTCACTCAGCCCGTAGACCAACAAGCCCAATCCTGGTGCGAGGAGGGAAAACCCGAGCGCGTCGAATTGATGGTCGCGGTCGCTCGGCGATGGGGCGAGAAAGCTGCGAGAAAGCCAAAGAGCGGCCAGACCAACCGGCACGTTCACGATGAAGATCCAACGCCACGAGGTATTGGAGATAATTAGTCCACCGAGCACGGGACCCAGAATTGGACCCAAGAGCTGGGGCACCCCGACGATGCCCATCACCTTGCCCATCCGCTGGGGACCGGCCGTTCGCGCCATGATGGCCTGGCCGACGGGCATGATCATTCCGCCGCCAAAGCCCTGCAGGACTCGAAAGACGATCAGACTGGTCACCGACCACGCGAAGGCACACAGGAGTGATCCCAGCACGAAGAAGGCGAGCGACAGCATGTACACGTTCTTGGCACCGAAGCGGTGCATCGCCCAACCCGATACCGGAATAACTATCGCGAGTGATAACAAGTAGCCCGTGGTGACCCACTGAATGGTGCTGACGGCGGCGTGGAAGTCAATGCTCAGCGTGCGCAATGCCACCGCGACGATGGTGGTATCGAGAATGGCCATGATGGTGCCCAGCACCACTACGACGGCCGCCCGAACTAGTTCGGGTTCGAGGCGCTCTTTCGTTGACGTAGTCATGTTTCTCATTTTGGTAGTGAATTTACGCTTTACCCTACCGGTCGCTTTTTGTCACTCGGCGGTACTCTTGGTCAACGACGCCTGCACCTCACATCGGGTCCGGCCCTAAGGACCAGTCATGCTCAATGCTCACTTCGCGCTACTCGGCGGAGCCCTCTCCCTCGTCGGGGGGGCTTCCTACATTCGCGACATCCTCCGTGGCGAATCCCAACCGAATCGAGTGTCCTGGTTGTTGTGGGGGGTCGCCACGTCCATGGTGGGACTGGCCCAGATTCGCGAAGGCGTTGGTGTGCAGTGGCTCTTGAGTCTGGCCATCGGGCTCGGGGACTTCGCTGTGATCGCCGCTTCATTCGTGAGTCGCGCCGGTGTCTGGAAACTTGGCCCCTTTGATTACGCCTGCGGCGCGGCTTCGCTCGTTGGTCTGAGCTTGTGGGCAGTTACCAATGACGCGACGGTGGCCATCGTCTCATTCATTCTCGCCGATGCCATGGCCTGCATTCCGACCTTGGTCAAGTCGTGGTTGACACCGGCGTCGGAGTCGATTGCCCCCTACGCCTGCACCATGGCCGGTGCCATTCTCACGCTAGCTACCGTGACGACATGGTCATCGGGCGCAGTGGCATTCTCACTCTGGATTGCTGGTATCAACGGCGTCTTCGTTGTTCTCATTCGACGTCAGGCACTGACGACGAACTAACGACGGCAACGCTTAGGGCACTGCGGTGATGAGGCCGCGGTAGTCGCATCAGACCACGACGTTCGAGTGGTAACTGCGAGTCGAAAAATCAAACCGCTCTCGACACGTGACAAGCGTGAGCTCTAGCGGTGGCGTTCCAGTCACCCGGGAGATTATCTTCACGCAGGGTCGGGCACCCCAGTACTTGGTTCGGTCTCGGTTGGCCGCGAAATCTTCCGAGCCGCGACAGTCGTGTCGATGAGCTACGGCGCCTTCGCTCAAACCGACGTCACACCAGCGAAGGCCGGAATCGACGCACTCGAAGACAGATGGCTTAGCAAGGGACCGAGGCGAGCTGGCTGGCAATCAGCGCTTTCTCTTTCGGGTTGTCGATCGCCGCAACCAGGGCCTCGGCCTTGGCAATTGTCTCGTCACGGAGTACGGTCGACCCCTGACAGGCGTACGCGCGCGCCAAGCCCTCCATTGCTGATGCCTGCATCCAATCGGGTGTCTCCTGCGAGGCAACGCGTTCGCACGCCATCAGGGCAAAGCGAAGAGCCAGACTTCCCTCACCCACCGCCGCCGCCGCACGCGACACCATCCAGTCAGCGATGATGAAGTTCGTATGCACGCCAACGAACGACCAGTGAAACCGCGAGGCAAAGGCTGCTGTGAGCAACTCGGCGTCGTCCGTCGACGTTCGCGACGTCATTTCTAAGAGGTCCCAGCAGCGGTTGAACTGCTGGACCGCAATCGCCCGGTGTTCGTTTTCTTCCATGATGTGAGCCTACAAAGACAATTCGGAACGCTCAAAATTGCACCCCACGGAGCACCGAGAGCGAGGCGACCGTACGTTTCCACGAGCCAGTCGAGGGGCGCCATCTGAGATGACGCAGTGCGTCGGTCACGGCACACAGCCATTTTTGTCGTCCCCACAATTTTTTGATACCGGGCGTGCATCGCGCTAGTGACGCGCGAGTCAGACACGACGGCACCACTACGTCTCGCCCTTCCTTCACTCCAGAACTCGGTATCCCCATGGGCGAACAATGAAGGCTGACCAACCGATTCACTCGTCCGCCGGTGGAGATCGAGACGAATGTTCGGCCGTCGGCATACCCGATAAAGCCCCCCATCATCTGGCGGGTCGTCACCTCGAAGGGGAGCATGGTTGCCAGCTCTTCAAGACGTGCTCGAAGCACCTTTGGATCGTGCACGCCCATCCTTGCCCTCCTTGATTGTCGAACAAAGGCGTCACTGCCTCGTGGCACGATGATTCCATGTCAATCTCGCTTGAAGGACTTCGCACCGTCATCTACCCCGCGCCAAATCTCGATGAAGCGAAACGATGGTGGGCCGAGTGCTTGGGCATCGAGCCTTACTTCGACCAGCCGTTCTACGTCGGCTTCAATGTCGGCGGCTACGAGCTGGCGTTGCTACCAGATGCCGATCCCGCCCACGGCGCCCTCGTCTATTGGGGTGTCGCTGATGTGCCCCAGGCCGTCGAGGGCGCCATCGCGTCGGGCTCTACGGAGCACACACCGGTCGCTGACGTTGGAGAGGGCATCGTCACCGCCACCGTCACCACGCCGTTCGGCAGCATTCTCGGATTCATCTTCAACCCAAACTTCTCACTCGACTGATCAGGACTCCAACGAGAACCTATAAACATTCGTTTCTCGTTGCGAGAATCCGACTTTTTTATACAGAGCGTTGGCGGCCACTCGAGCCGGTCGACTCGTCAGGTCCACCGTGGTCACTCCGAGTTGCCTGGCGTGGTCAAGCGCCGCCGTGGTCAAGGCCACACCAATGCCGAGGCCGCGCACCGACTCATCAACGACCACGTCCTCAATGAGAGCACGTCGGCCGGTTGGAATAAGGAAGGTAACCAGCGTCAACATCCCGACCATCTGGTCGTCGTGATGGGCGACAAACAGCGAGGTGCCCGGCGCCCGCACCATCGACGTCAGCGCTTCGAGTGACAGGGGGCGTGCACTCGAGGAGAGTTGCGGCAACAACGCATTGACTGACTCACCTAGTTCTGCCGACACCTCGGTAACGAGCGAGACAATCATGCCTCACCTCGCCAGACGGGATCACGGACGTTGTCGTAGAACACTGGGTGAGTGGAGTCGGCCTTCGCCGCAAAAACCGCAGGCACCCACCGGTGCGCGTTGAGGGTGTTCTGTGGGAAGGCGTCTCGAGCAAACCACCCAGCGCCGAGCGTCTCGAGCGGATGGGGGCGAAGTTCGCCCCCGACGGGACGGCAAAGAAACACCAGAGAATAGAGCGGAATACGAGAAACGCCGAGGCGCATGCCATCGATGACGCCAATGAGGCGAACAATCTCGACCTCAATACCGGTCTCTTCGCGTACTTCCTTCACCACGACTTCGGGGGCGCTGTAGCCGACGTCGGCCCAGCCCGTTGGGTAGAGCCAGACGCCCGAGTCGGAGCGCTGAATCAACAAGACCTCGTCGTCCTCATTAATGACGATGGCGCCCACGGCAACTTTGGGCGTGACGTAACCGGCGGTGCCGCGCTCAGCGTGCTTCATCCATTCCGTCACGTACGCCAGGGGGTCGAGCGCCGCCTCACCATCGGCGGACGCCTTTATGTCGGCGGCAATCGCCATGATTTCTTCGTAGCGCTCGCGCTCGTAGGCACTCTCCGTGAAGCCAATACCGGTGCGAGCGAGGGCCGAGATCGCCTCCGCCCAACGGCGCAGTTCAGCTTCAGAAACGGTCGTCATCGACGATTCAGCCGAGCGTGACGTCAAGGACTTCGTCGAGGTCGCCGACGAGGCCGGTGTAGAAGGCGCCAAACTCCCCGTAGAGAGTGGAGGCTTCGTCAAAACGCATTGTGTAGACGCAGTCCTTCAAGTCGTCAGGACGCACACCGAACAGCGTCACGCCCCACTCCCAGTCGTCCAGACCAGTTGAACCAGTCACGACCTGGATAACGCGACCCTTGAAGTCGCGACCGGACTTGCCGTGTTCACGCATCAACTCGTCACGCTGCTCATAGGGCAGGGCGAACCAGTTCTTGTCCTCGCCACGTCGCTTGCTCATGGGGTAGAAGCAGAAGGCCTTCATGTCCGACGGCGGAAGGACCGGATAGAGACGAACGTTCTGCATCTCCTCGCTCATCCACGTCCCGTACTCGGAGATTTCGGTCACCGAGACGTACGACTCAGAAACACTGAGTCCCGAGGCCTGCACCTTGGACTGGAAGCGGCGGAGGTCCCAGAGGTCTTCACCGAGGACCATGAAGCAGAGGTCCGCCTTGGCACCCATGATGGCCGCAGTCACGACCTGGACCTTGCGCTCGTGGGCGTCACTGATGGCCTGCTCCAAGATGGCGCGATCAACGTCACCATTCACGTGGCAAAACAGGTGGAGGACGTTAAGGCCCTTCGAGGGGGTCATGGGCGTAGTGGTCATAGTCCCATGATACGAGCGCCGGCGATGAAACCGACCTGCACGACAAGTTCCCGAAGTGCCCTCGTCACCTCTTTGGCAAGCTGAAGTCCCCACCGCGAGGGCGCACCAAGCCGTCGAAGGAGAAGTAACCACGAGTGACCCCTAGAAGTCGACGACTGGAGGACCAAGGGGGGCACGCGTGGTCCGGCCGTTCGGCCGAGCGCGACCCCACCAACGAAGTGCGGTCCGTAGCGGTCACGGAGCAATCAGAGGCACCACCGGCACATTGTTGACGCGGTGGCGGGAAACGGAAGTCGGCACAATTAGGGTTGTTCAATGACTGGCAACTCTTTCCATTTTCGCCCCTTCGTGACTCGTCAGCGCCTCCACGGTGGGTTCATCGGGGTGCTGGTGACGGCCCTGTTGGGCAGCGCCTTAACGCTCCCAATCTCGGTTGCCGAGGGGGCCACCGGGGGTATCAGCGGCGATGCGGCAAATTCGAGTTGGTACCCGACGCAAACACGCCTCACCCCATCAGCGGTGGCGAGCAACTTTGGCGAACTCTACCGAACGGCGTTGAACGGTCAAATATTCGCCCAGCCACTTGTGTACCACGGCATTGTGCTGGTCGCTACGGAGAGCGACATGGTCTACGGAGTCGACGCGGTCACTGGCGCGGTGGTGTGGAGTGATGCCCTCACGAATCTCAACAACAGCAATCTGGGCACCCCCTCATCCCCCTACCAGGGGTGTGGCGACATTGGCACGCAGCTGGGCGTCACGTCGACCCCCGTGATCGATACCGCTACCGGTGTCGCGTACATCATGGCCAACGTAACCGTGGCCGGGACGCCCCAGTATCGCCTCTTCGCACTCACTATCGCCACCGGGACTGTCGCTCCCGGATGGGGCGCAACGGGCGTGCAAATCCAGGGAAACGCAGCGAATTCCAACCCATCGTTTCCACAAAGTCCGACCGTCTTCGACGCGGCCCACGAAACACAGCGCACTGGGCTCGTCTTAGTCAACGGTGTCGTCTACGCCGGCTTCAGTGCGCAGTGTGACTATCGGCCCTACCAGGGCTGGGTTTCTGGCGTCTCGACCACCACGCACACCGTTACCTCGTTGTGGTCATCAAGTGTGACAAATAGCGCAGGTGCCGCGGTCAGTGGTTCGGGAATCTGGCAGTCGGGGGGTGCCCCCGTCGTCGACGCCCAGGGCAATCTCTACTACACGACCGGAAACTCGTTTGGCAAGCCCTACCCCAGTCCGGAGACCGGACTCAATCACCCACTCGGTTCCTACAGCGAAGCGGTGGTCAAACTGGGCACCGCCAATGGCCAACTCAGTGCCCAGGACTGGTTCACCCCAGCGAATGCAGTGTCACTCGACCAAGCCGATCTCGATATCGCTTCGGGTGGGCCAATGGCATTGCCTACGTCAATGACCAAGCCCGCATTCTCGAATGTGCTCGTAAACATTGCGAAAAGCGGTGTGCTGCAAGTCCTCAATATGAACAACTTGGGTGGCTACAAAATGGGCAATGGCGGCGGCGACAACGTCATTTCGACAACCAGCGCCACGGGCGGAGCGTGGTCACACCCCGCCCTGTGGCCAGGTGACGGTGGCTATGTCTACGCCACCGTGACCGGACAGCCAGGGGGCCAGTACCCCGGGAATGCTGGCACCATCAACGCCTTCAAAGAGTCCTACTCGCCGAGTGGTGCCCCACTGTTCACACTGGCCGGAACCACCATGGGCGAACCGAATGGATCAATGAAATTTGGCTCGAGCTCGCCGCTGATTACCTCTAACGGCACGACATCGGGCTCAGCGTTGCTCTGGGTCGAGGAACTTCCAAATGGCCCGGGTGGGACGGGAACCCTTGACGCGTACAACCCAGTGCCCCAGAACAACGGTTCCGGTGACCTCTTGAAGCTCGTGTGGCAGTCGCCGCAAACATTCCCCGGCGAGAAGCTCACCGAGCCGGGTGTGGGTGACAACATGCTCTTTGTGGGTACTCGATCGGGGCAGTTGATTGGCTACGGCCTCACTCAACCGGCCCTGGCGACCGCCAACGACGTCGACTTTGGATCAACCCAAGTGGGCACTTCCACCCTGCGGTACGCAACAATCACTGCCACCGCCCCCGAAACCGTGAATGCAGTGAACGTCTCGGCAAGTGCATTTACGGTGGCGGCGGGCGGGCCAACATTCCCTCAGTCACTGGTTGCTGGCCAAACCCTCAGTATTCCGGTGATGTTCTCCCCGACCTCAAGTGGGACCAACCTCGGGCAGTGCACCTTCAACATTGCGAGCCGGTCATCCACTGCGCCGCCCACGGCCCTGACGGTAAACCTCACCGGAACCGAAGTTTCGTCGGTGAACTTTTCTGCCCCCGCGGTCACCGACTTCGGGACATTGCCAATTTCCGGACTGCCTGTCACGAAGCAAGTCACCATTACGAACACGTCCGCTCAGGCGGCCACCGTGGACTCCTTGGACCTGAGTAACGTGAACTCAAGTTACGCGGTCTCCGCCACAACGACGGCATCAGTGATTCCCGCCGCTGGCACGTACACATTCACCGTGACGTTCACTCCGCCGGGTACGTCAGGTGACTACTCGCACGATTTTCCGTCGCTCGTGACCCTCCGAACTTCAATCGGCAACGTCGCCGTACCACTCTTCGCCGTGGCGGCACCACAGGCCAACTTGGCATTGACACAAAGCAAGTTGAACTTCGGCCGCGTGCACGTTGGCGGACGCAAAACACTTACCCTCCGACTTCTCGATAACGGTGGTCTTTCAGTCACGATTACCGCTGCGTCAGTCGTGGCGGCGCCGTTCACTACCCTGATTCCAGTTAAACGCGGTTCAGTGTTCTCCGGCAACGCTGACGTGACAATCCCCTTCACTTTCAGCCCACGTGCCAAGAAAACGTTCACCCTCGTATGGACCATCACGGGGACGGATGGATCTGGGGCGCATCGGGTGACGCTTACCGGAGCTGGCGTCTAACGGGTACCTCGGGAACGACGTCGCTGCACCGCACGTCTAGGACGCGCCTCGCCATAGGTCGTTAACGCACGAATGGGGTGGCGCGTGCGCCACCCCATTCGTGCAAAGTCAGATGACTTAGAAGTCTTCCATGCCACCGCCGGGCATGGACGGGGCCTTCTCTTCGGGCTTATCGACAATGACGCACTCCGTGGTCAAGAACAAGGCCGCAATGGAGGCCGCGTTCTGCAGCGCCGAGCGGGTGACCTTCGCAGCATCAATAACACCGGCGGCCACGAGGTCTTCGTACTCATTCGTCGCGGCGTTGAGACCCTCGGAGGGGTTCGTCAAGTTGCGGACCTTGTCCACGATGACGCCACCTTCGAGGCCGGCATTGGTCGCAATCTGGTGCAGCGGAGCCTCAACGGCCTTGGCCACCAGACGGGCACCCGTCGCTTCGTCACCGGTCAAGGTGTCCGCCACGGCCCAGATAGCGGCCTGACTGCGCAACAGGGCCACGCCACCGCCGGGCACGACGCCCATTTCGATCGCGGCCTTGGTCGTCGAGACAGCGTCCTCGATGCGGTGCTTCTTTTCCTTGAGCTCAACCTCGGTAGCGGCGCCGACCTTGATGACGGCCACACCACCGGACAGCTTGGCGAGACGCTCCTGGAGCTTCTCACGGTCGTAGTCCGAGTCCGTGTTCTCGATTTCCGCCTTGATCTGGGCGACGCGACCAGTAACGTCAGTTGCCGTACCGGCGCCCTCGACGATAGTGGTCTCGTCCTTGGTGACCACGATCTTGCGGGCCTGACCCAGCAGTTCCAGTCCAGCGGTCTCGAGCTTCAGGCCAATCTCTTCGGCGATCACAGTACCGCCGGTCAGAATGGCGATGTCCTGGAGCATGGCCTTGCGACGCTCACCAAAGCCGGGGGCCTTGACGGCCACGGACTTGAAGGTGCCGCGAATCTTGTTGACCACGAGGGTGGCGAGGGCTTCGCCCTCGACATCTTCGGCGATGATGAGCAGTGGGCGGCCCGACTGCATGACCTTCTCAAGGACGGGGAGCACGTCACGAATCGATGTGATCTTGCCCGCCATCAACAAGACGTAGGCGTTCTCGAGGACGGCTTCTTGACGCTCGGCGTCAGTGGCGAAGTAGGGAGCGATGTAACCCTTGTCAAAACGCATGCCTTCGACGAGGTCCATGTCCATACCAAAGGACTGGCTCTCTTCGACGGTGATCACGCCGTCCTTACCCACCTTGTCGATGGCGTCGGCGATGAGCTGGCCAATTTCCGTGTCGGCGGCCGAGATGCTAGCGACCTGAGCAATCTGCTCCTTGGTGTCGGCGGGCTTGGCGAGCGTCTCGAGGGATGCCAAAGCGGCCTCGACGGCGGCTTCAATGCCCTTCTTGAGCGACATGGGGTTGGCGCCAGCGGCCACGTTCTTCAGACCTTCGCGGACCATGGCCCACGCCAATACGGTGGCCGTTGTGGTGCCGTCACCAGCAACGTCGTCGGTCTTCTTCGCGACTTCCTTCACCAACTCGGCGCCGATCTTCTCGAAGGGGTCCTCGAGGTCGATGTCCTTCGCGATGGAAACACCGTCGTTAGTGATCGTGGGGGCACCCCACTTCTTGTCCAAAACGACGTTGCGTCCCTTGGGCCCAAGTGTGACGCGAACGGCGTCAGCGAGCTTGTTCATGCCGCGCTCGAGTGAGCGACGAGCCTCTTCATCAAATGAAATCAGTTTCGCCATAGCGATTCCTCCTAGTGCGAGCTATACACCGGTATCGGTGCATACCCGATATTAGCAGTCAGGAGGTGAGAGTGCTAACGGGTTAGCAGCCGCCGGCCACGGCCGGCACGAGGGACACGGTTGTGCCCGCCGAAAGAACGGTGTCGAGACCGTCGAGGAAGCGAACATCCTCGTCCGCCACGAACACGTTGACGAAGCGACGCAGGGCGCCCTTGTCGTCTAACACGCGAAAGGCGATGCCAGGGTACGCCGCGTCGACGGCGACGATGGCTTCACGGACCGTGGTCGCTTCGACTGGCACTTCACCGGCGCCACCGACGAGGGAACGAAGCTGACTGGGTAAACGGACGATAACGCTCATGATGCACTCTCAATCTGGAGGGAACGGAGCGCCTCTTGGGCACTCGCGAGGGAGGGGGTGATGGTGGCTGACACTGTCGCCGTGTCGACGACGGCGTCGAGTGTCTTGAGTCCGTGTCCGGAAATAATCGCCACGATGGACTTGTTCGGGTCGATGGTGCCCCGACGGACCATCTGGCGAAGGGCCGCGATAGTGACACCGCCGGCCGTTTCGGCAAACACGCCTTCGGTCTGAGCGAGAAGACCAATGCACTCGAGCACTTCCTCATCACTGACCGAACCGCAGTCGCCGCCGTTCTGGCGAAGTGCGTCGAGAACGTACGGGCCGTCAGCTGGGTTACCAATGGCCAGTGAACGCGCAATGGTGTTCGGCTTCTGTGGCGTCACGACCTCGGCGCCCTCGGTGAAGGCGGTGGCGATCGGCGAACAGCCCGAGGCCTGCGCCCCGAAGAGCACTGGTGCGGGTCCTTCGACGAGACCGAGCTCGCGGAACTGCGCGAAGCCCTTGGCAATCTTGGTGAACTGACTCCCCGACGCCAACGGCACGACGACCTGATCGGGCTGGGTCCAGCCGAGCTGCTCACAAATCTCGAAGGCCAGGGTCTTCGATCCTTCGGCGTAGTAAGGGCGCAGGTTGACGTTGGCGAAGGCCCAGCCGGGATGCTCGGCCACGAGCTCCACGCAGAGTCGGTTGACGTCGTCGTAGTTACCCTCAACACCCAGCACCGTGCCGCCGAAGATGGCGGTCATGGCGATCTTTGACTTTTCGAGGTCCGACGGGATGATGGTGACGCTGGGCCAGCCAATAAAGGCGGCGTGGGCCGCCACCGAGGTCGCCAAGTTACCGGTGGAGGCACAGGCGGCGGTGGTGAATCCGAGACGCCGGGCACTGGACAGTGCGCAGGAGACGACCCGGTCCTTGAACGAACCCGTCGGGTTGCGGGTGTCGTCCTTTAGCCAGAGTTCCTTCACGCCGAGGACTTCGGCGAGTCGTGTGGCCCGACGTAGGGGCGTCCAACCGGCACCGAGGTCGACGGGTTCCGCGCCAGGGTCGGGCAGCAGTGCTTCGTAGCGCCAGATGGAGTTGGGGCCGGCTTCAATGCTCTCGCGCGTCACCACGCCTTGGGCAGCGTCGAGGTCGTAGTCGACCTCGAGCGGGCCAAAGCAGAATTCGCACGAGTAGCGCGCCTCGGCGGGGTACGTCTCTCCGCACTCGCGACACAAAAGACCGGTGGCAAAACTAGCCATAACTATTCCCTTTCATCGTTCGGGCTTTGGCACCTGGTGCGACAGGATTGCTCCTGGGGATCGCACTGGTTGCCGCGACTTCATAGGGCCCGCCCCTCAGTCGCTCTGGATGACACTTCGTTTGATAATTATAGCGGGTCCTCGGCCACGCTCCATCGGCCCCCATTGTCTACATTGGTGCAATGCCCCTCCCGACACCATGGACACTCAGTGCGGTCGAATGCGATGCACTCATCGCCACCACAACACCACCCGCCAGCGTGGTGGTCATCATCCCCGCCCGAAACGAAGCAACCACGGTGGGCTCGGTGCTCGACGCCGTCTTCGCCGCTGGTTCACTCGTGCGCGATGTCGTCGTGGTCGACGACCATTCGTCCGACGACACGGCGACCGTCGCCGAGCGTCATGGGGCTCGCGTACTCACCCTCACCTCCCCGACGGGCAAGGGCGGTGCCATGGCGGCCGGCGTGGCGGCCACCGATGCTGACATCATCGTCTTCCTCGACGCCGACGTCACGAGTCCGAGCGCCCACTACGTACCTCGACTCGTAGCACCACTGCTGGCCCGAGATCACATTGGTCTGGTCAAAGGTTTTTATCTCCGCCCGTTACACGACATGCCCACCGGGGGCGGACGGGTCAACGAGCTCACCGCCCGGCCCGCCCTCTCACTCCTGCATCCCGGCTTGGGCGAAATCCGCCAGCCACTGGCCGGCGAGACCGCCATTCGACGATCGCTGCTCGAGCAGTGCCCACTCGCCACCTCCTACCGCGTGGAAATTGCGCTCCTGCTCGATGTCGCCGCCCAGTACGGCGTGGATGCCATTGCGCAAGTCGACCTTGGTATACGGCGCCACCGCAACCGTCCCCTCGAAGAACTTCGTCCAATGGCGACCGAAATTCTCGGCGTCATTCTCGAGCGCTCCGGCGTCGCGTTACCGCCCCGTTAGTGGGCGTTCGGACCCAGGACAACGACGAGGTCATCACCGGACGAACCCGGCACCGGCTGCAGTGCACCGAGGGCGTGTACCGAACGAGCGGGAACGCGCAGTTGAGCAGCAACATCAACGGCCGCCCATTTGAAACCGGTTTTGTAGTAGACGATGGTGGCGGTCTCATTGGGACCATTGATGGCCGAGAGCGTATTCCAGCCCAAGGTTTGCAGCTGCTGCGTGATGGTCTTGGCGAAACCCTTTTTTGTGGTGCCATTGGCGACTTGAACCGAGACCTGCGAACGCGGCACGCGGATTTCCTTTGGCGTCGTGGTCGTCGTCACGCCGGGCCCCGATGGCGTCGTGGTCGTCGATGTGACGGGCGAGGTTGTCGAGTGCGTGGGCGATGAACTCCGCTCCACCACAAATGCCGTGGCGACAAAGAGCAACAAAATAACCAATACGACGGGAAGCGACGGCTGAAAATGCGAACCGGCGGTGCCGCTGGGCTGATCCGAAGAAGTACTCATTACTAACTAGCCTATTACCCCCTGCTCGAGGTCACTATTCTTAGTAGTCCAATGCCGGTGTAGCTCAGGGGCAGAGCAGGCGATTTGTAATCGTCAGGTCGGGGGTTCAATTCCCTCCACCGGCACGTTGGTGGTCTCACCACCGTTACGCAACCTCGGTTGCATCGACAGCACCAAAAGGGGAATCATGGCAGTGACTTCGAAGGCGACCACCACTCTCAAGGAGTTCCGCGCTTTTGCCCTAAAGGGAAACGCCATTGACCTCGCAATTGGCGTGGCCGTGGGTGGCGCCTTTACCGCAGTCGTGCAGGCCATTGTGGCGGGCTTCCTCACGCCGCTCATTGCGGCCATCTTTGGCCAGGCGAACTTCAGTTCGCTCTACTTCACGATTAACGGCAGTCACGTGGCCTACGGCCTCGTGGTGAACGCGGTTGTCACCCTGCTCGCGGTGGCATTCACCCTGTTTTTCTTCATCGTGAAGCCGATCAACGCGGTTAAGAGGCGGCTCGGTCACGACGCACCGGCGCCAACGGTGGCGCCCTGCCCAGCGTGCCTGACTGACATTAACTTGGCTGCGCGTCGTTGCCCTCAGTGCACCGAGCAACTCACCGAGGGTTGGTCGAACTAATTAGCGAAGACCTCGACGCCGGTCGAGTACGAAATGGAATTGGTCCGTTTTAGTGCCACTGTGATGCCTGGTCCATCATGGCGCACCAAAATCTTGGTAAGAAGACCAATAATCGAGGCTCCGTCTTGATTCTGAAACTGAACGACTTGCACTTGGTGAAAATGACGATGGAGAATAACGTTCGCGATTGAATTGAGTTGCGCCACCGACTGGCTATTTTGCACTGAGCCAACAAAGTTCAGTGCGGCCGCCGACTTCGCCCATTGCGCATACAGCGTTAGGTCTGACGCAAACGAAAAAGACTGACCGTTGGCGTAGCGGACTCCAGAGCCATTTGCCTTGGTATTCCAACTGCTAAACGAGTACCCAGGGTTTGAAAGCAAAGGACTGAGGTTTGCG
>Ga0136642_1000221_pt1 | contig 34418 bp, 42 predicted proteins | sample LowCatLa1302831Y_FD_115313 | JGI IMG/M metagenome (GOLD analysis project Ga0136642, IMG submission 115313) | Freshwater microbial communities from Lower Cathedral Lake, Yosemite National Park, California, USA - 13028-31Y | ecosystem: Environmental > Aquatic > Freshwater > Lake ... | reverse complement strand
TGGGGCAACATCTTCAATTTTTACGCGCTCACAGTGTCGAGCCATTTGAAGAACCCATATTTGACCATCTTTGTCAACAGAATCAACGTAAGCCATGTGGTTCCATGAACGGTATTTCCACCAACGAATTGCTTGACCTAGGCGAATTACCCAGCCATACGCATTATTTGTGTGCGCAAATACGGCATCTCCGTGTTGCGGTAATTGAATATCAGTTGTCAAGGTTATTTAAATCCTGTTGTAGTGTAAGAATGTCAATGTTCCATACTGGGCCGTGGTCTGCTTCAACAAAAATTTCTGGAATAACAACCCAAGCCTCTGAGCCGTATTCTTCCCACCAACCCCACGTCATAGATTCCGTAGCGCCCCATGTAATAATGTCAATTCCAAAACGGTTGTAGCCAGTTGCAACAACACAGTGACCGCCTACGGCTTGTTCTGGAAAATTATTAATGTGCCACGGTTCGTGGTCTTGAAATTGTTGTTCAGCGTTAGGTGGCATTTCTACACCAAGGTACACTGAGCCAAACAAATAAATAGCCGCCATTATTTCATTACGGTTTTTAATGTTTACCGGGGCGTAGGCAGAAATTTTGTTGCCAAACAACCCTTCTTTCATCCATGTGTCAAGAACCATGCGCTCCACAAGACCGCTATCTCTATTGTTGGATAACTTAAAATATGTTTCTTTTACTTCTTCATCGCCTGGATAGGCAAATTCTTCGCCAATTTCGGCGTAAACAAGTTGAAGCATGTGAATAACACCAGCAATGGTGCAATCACCATAGGTGTCGTTAAGTGCCATTGGGTAGTTCTTGACTTTGTTTGAATAGTCGAGTGAACGTGGCGGTGTATACAATGTTCCCTTGATGTAATGTTCAAGAGTTCCCATTGCTAAGTGTTCTGCGGGGGCCTTGCCCCTAAGTCCTGCAATGCGTTCGGCCATTAATTATCCTTTAGTTTCTAAAGCGATTACACGGTCTTCAAGAGCCTTTAAGCGAGCGTCTTGAGCGTCTTCTTCTATATCTTTAACAAACCTTTTTCCAAGGTAAGTTCCAAGCAGGTTTCCAACAACATTTGCAATTGAGACACAGACAACAACAGCAACTTTGGCTGACATACTGTGTCCGTGAAGTGCAAAAGCAGCAATAGTTGTGCAGGTAATTGAAAAAACCCAAATGATTACATCTGCGCCCGCAACAATTGCACCGCGATTTCGAGCCGCTGCTTGATATTTAATGACTGCAAGCGAGTCCTGAATAACCATGCAGATACCTGCAAGTAAAGCAATGCCTATCACTTAGAAATCTCCAATAACATTTGACGGTGGTCTTCCATCATTTGAGCCATGTTTTGACTTACTTGAAGGTGATACTCTTGTAGTTCTGCCGATATTTTGTCGGCACGCTTTGCGGCAACTAAAAGGACTGAACCTTGTAATCCCGCAAGCATTGAAAGAATTAGATTTAGTCTAAAGAAGGGTGCTGGGTCAAAGCCCAATCCGCCTGTTGTAGTCCAAAATCCCATTGCGATTAAGAACGTTATTAGAAACGTCCATGTTCCCATCCCCATCCGCATTCTGTCTGCGGCTCTTTCCCCCAGGGTTCTGTCCTTGCCCGTTCGCACGGACGGATGAAACTCCCAGTGTTTTGTCATTCTTATTCATCGGCCCCTTCGTGATAGCCCAAGTGGCGTTCTAACGCCTTGTCAACTTTTTGTATGTAACGTTGCAGTTCTTCTTGACTGCGCTCAATTCGCATAAGGGAATCTTTCATGCTCCCGCCGCCGTTTGATTGAGTTTCGTAGTGAATTTCTTTTACCTCTTCTGCTATTTTGTTAGTAAGTTCAGCGTCTAGTTCTTTGCCAACAATTTCAGTAACCTGCCTAATCCACCTGCGGTGAACAAAAGTGATGGCTCCCCAAATAGTTGCTGAAGCAAAGCCAATGGCTGCAATGTAGTTGAACCAAAAATTGGTTCCGTCTAAAAAACTTGCTGCAATCATGGCATTATGCCTTCGGAGGTGTGTGTATGTTGCTATCAGCAATGGCGTTGGTATTGAAGCGAAGGTAAGTCTGAGGTAAGCGACCATCTTGGCTGACGTGGCAGTACGAAGGGTCGCCCTGTTGTCCGTGAGAGATTGTAAGAGGGTTGTTGCTACCGTCAACGCCAACGATTAGTGCTGTGTGTTCTCCAGTGCCGCCACCGTAAACAATAACGTCGCCAGGTTGTACGTCTTTCAAAGCAATTTTCTTACCATGCGCTAAAAGTGTTCCGGTGTAACCAGTGTGGTTGTAACTCGTGCCATTAGGGTCTGGTGCGCCAGCCCAGTTGTAGCAAAGGGTAACAAAGGCTGAACAATCAGCATAAACCGGTAAAACGCCCGGTTTGTTAATTCCACTCATGCGTTGAGGGCCTTCTGTGTAATTAAACTTAGCGTGGTTAGCCGCAGCCCACTTAGCCCATGCAACTATGTTTTGTCTTACGTCTGTCATATATATCCTTTATTTTATTGGGCCGTAAATGGTCCGACTGAGTTTCCTTGATTTGTTCCACCAGGCGTAACAATTATTCCTACGCCCTTTCCAGTTGGTTGTGATGGTGCGGTTGCTGTTACTGGCGAGCCAACAGTTGTTGTTAATCCGGTGTCGCTGTAGCCTTGAGCAGATACGCTTGTACTACTTGTAGTAACTTTTATTCCACTAATTCCATTTGTGTTTGAGTATGATGTTGCAAGAACGCTATTGGCAACATTGCTGACCGTTCCGGAAACAGACTTAATAATGTTAAGAAACCAATTCCATGAGGTGCTGTAGTTTGCTGTTTGAGTACAACAAGCGTTTGAAGCGCAGTTGTTAGAACCAGTACAACAACTGCTACTTGCGCAGTTGTTGGAACCTGTGCAACAACTGTTTGGGGCACCAGAATAATAACCGGCTCCGCAAGTTGCGCTGTATGTGCAATAGTTTGAACCTGTGCAACAAGAATTATATGCACCTGCGTAATTTGAACCTGTGCAACAAGCGTTGTAACCAAAAGTACTTACTCTACCACAAAAGTTAGAGTAAGTACAAAAATTACTACCGGTGCAACAACTGTTTGGAGCACCAGCGTAATAAAACGGACAAGCAAATGTTTTTCCACCATATGCAGGACAAGGATTGGCGTAGGCGTATGTTGTTTTTTCACCACATGTCGCAGAATAAGTGCAATTGTTTGCTCCAGTGCAACAATAACTAATAACACCTGCGTAATACGAGCCACAAATATAACTTTCTACGCAATTGTTTGCCGCTCCGCAAGTAAAACTTTCAGAACAAGTATTTGAACCGCTGCAACATGAATTGGGAGCACCAGAATAATAACCGGCTCCGCAAGTTGCGCTGTATGTGCAATTGTTAGAGCCAGTACAACAAGCGTTTGAAACACAATTATTTGAACCTGTGCAACAAGCATTTGCATTACAAGTGTAACTAGAAATATAAGTTCCAGAGGTTCCGCTTGTTGTTGCAGCCCACCAATCGTTTGCACCAGACTGCCAGAAAACAACACCGGCTCCTTGACTTACAGATTGCGCAGAAATTGTTCCATTTGTTTTAAAAGGAACAGTTGCGTATGGGTAATTAGACGCTGCTGTCAAAGTTACCGCGACACCATTGTTAGAAGTCCAAACACCATTGTTTTGAACCCAAACCTGTCCAAGGGTTGCTTTTCCAAGAGAGCCGGTTGTGACGCGCGCAAAACCGTCATAGACTTTTGCTATGAATGATGAAATAAATCCTTCTGCGCGGGTTGAAGCCCCGTTGAAACCTGAGGTTATAGGCATTTTTTACCTTAAGCAAATTGTGTCAAGGAAGCCAAAACTTTATAAGTGTTTGCAGCCGTCTTGAGAATCATAAATGAGTATGTATCCGTTGATGAAGCATTTCCAGCGCCGGGAGCAAAAGCACCCTGCCACTGTGGTGTTACATTGGTTCCGTCAATCTTTAATTGAGTTAAATAGTAAGGCGTTAAGCCATTTGTATTCATCATGGTAACGGTTACCGATTGACCAACAGAAATAAGTGAGTTAAGAGTTGTTGATACCCCGCCAGTAATATTAAGAGTAAAATTTGCTGTAGCCGCAGTGTTGTAGTAGTAAAAAGTTGATGTATTTACATACAATGCAAGGCTTCCGTTTGCAGCAGAACTTACAATGTTTGCTTGTTCAAATGGAGAAATCAAAACTGATTGTGCTGGTAGTGCAAACGTTGACCATTGTGGGGCGCTGGCGCCTGGGTTAACAATAAGATATTGACCAGCGGTTCCAAGGGCAAGGCGTGTATTGGTTGAAACGCCTGTTCCGTAAATAATGTCTCCGGCTGCTGTGTAAGCAGAAAGAGGAAACTTGGTTGCATCAATCGGCGCGTTTGTTGTTACTGACGTAACACGTCCTTTTGAGTCTGTAGTAATTGTTGGAACGGCGGTTGCTGAGCCGTATGTTCCAGCAGTTCCCGTTGCAACTAAAGTTGGGCTAGGATATGTTCCCGTAAGGTCACCACCAGCATTTCCAACCGCCGTTGGAGTTTGCCAAACAAGTCCGCCAGAACTTGATGTAAGAACTTGACCATTGGTTGTGGTTGATGGAATAATGTTAACCCAAGTAGAACCATTCCAGTATTTAAGGTTCCCGTTAACCGTTGACGTATCGTACCAAACAAGTCCAGAAAATGCGGGCGAAGGTGTTGTTGAACCAACCACAAACATTTGACTTGTAATGTTAATCCAAACAGAACCATTCCAGTAATTAATACCATAGTTTGCAACGGTGTTATCTGTACACCACCAAAATTCACCATTACCGTTTACGGGCGTTGCTGGTTGAGTCGCTGATTGAACGTACGTAGGTACGTTGTTGTCAATAAACTGCGCCACGCCCTGAATGTCAGAAGCAATAACAGCAGAGTCGCTGCTTAGAGGATAGGGGACGTGTGCCCTGCTTGTTAAACCACTGGCCATTAGTAGCCTCCTATTTGAGTTATTTCATAATCATGATTGCGAATACAAGTTTTTATCATTAGTATCCACCTACAAAAATTTGTAATCCGGCGGGTCGGTAGCGATAAACGAAATTTACATACGGCGATGAACTGCTTGGTGTCGTGCTTCCAGAAAGACTAAAGTAGAGACCACCAATACTGGTAATAAAATTGTTGGTATTGGTATATGTTGCACCCGTACCACCCGAAGCAGCCTGAAGAGACTGGTAGGTATATGAAGAAAAAACTCGTGTTGGAACTAAAAGCGTTAAAGCGTATTGATTGTACGTGTAGTAATTTTTATTGTCAACAGATTGAAATTGAGTGTTTTCCATGACAATAACCTGTTGTTGAGAAAGCGGAGCAATGATTGGTGATAATTGTTTATTGGTAATTGCTACTAATTCAGCAACAATCGCTGCTGGTGTAGCACGGTTAAAACCCGCACGTTGTTGAATTTGTTGAACAATTTGTTGACGATTTAAATTATTTTCAACTGGTACGGCAGCCCCAACAAATTGAGCAAGCCAAGGCAATGCGTATTCTGGGCATCGGTTAATGTCAACAACCTGCGACCAACCTGGGGCGTCTGGATAATCTTCTATATAAAGACTTCCGTCAGCACCAGTACTGGCTTCAAAGTATGAGGGCGTTGTTCCACCATAACCGCGAGTAACGCCTGTAATGGTAACAAATGGTGCGGTCCAGTCGTAGTGTCCGGCGGGGATAAGAACCCTTTCAACTACGTTGTTCAGTTTATCTACAATGTGAATAGAAAAAGACGCAGATGGGTCAATTTTATTCCAAGTAGCGTCAGTGCCAAAGAGAGTAATGGTTGTATCACTTGGACTAATTGCAAAATTAAGTTTGCAGTCAGTAATGGTAACTGTTGAATATTCATAAATGTCTGGCTCAACGTTAATACCTGGGCCAACATTAAAACGAGTAAGAACGTCTATGCGGTCAATGGCCTTGCAAGAGCCGTACAAATACCACCAAAGCGTGTAGCCATTTTTGGCATCTTCGTTTCTAATAAATTCTGGAACAGTGTTGTAAACACGATTTGTTGAATAACTATCTGGAAGCGTTGTGGTCATCAGCCAAGTCCACTATAAGCATTATTACTGTTGGTAAAAATAGTTCCAGTAATTGTATTGGCAATTGGAAGCGGTGCAATGCCGTTAAGAGCAATGTCGTTAGTTGAGTATGAGCCACCGTAAGAGGTTTTTGCTAAGACCGAAACAACGCTGTACACACCGGGAACGCTTCCTATAATTGCTGCAATGTCCATTACACGAACTGTTGTTGATGCGCCATCCCAGAACGCGGGAGTGTTTGAACCACCACCCCAATTTGCAGGGCTTAGGTAAGTTCTAACTGCGTTGCTTACTGAAGTTTGAACCGCAGCAGATGTGTATGTTGGCGCAACAAAAACAGAGTATTGAATGTCAATTGGAACGTAACTTGGGTTAATTGATTGAACAGTAAAATTGATTTCGCGACGAGAGGCGAGGTAGTCAATAAGTTGGTAGGCAACAGTTGGCGCAACAGCAAGTCCGTTAACATTAACTGGCGCAAGCGTTACGTTGCGCGGGTAGTTAAACGTGTTGGGGTCGTAAAGACCACCTGGAGTCCAAAAGTAGTTAAATTGTCCGTATGTTGGAACTGTGTATACCGTGTAAGAACCAGGAATGATTCCAACGTTAGAAACAATGGCGCTTGAACCGAGAGGAACGTTAAGACCAGAGGCAAAAACAATTTGAACTTGAACATCTTTTGGAGCGGACAACGTAAATGTTGTCAAAAACTTTCCAGATATTGCTGAAGTTGGGCTTAACGTTGCCAAAACCGTGCTGGTGTTTGAAGCATCAACAACCTTAACAATAACGTCGTTGTAGGTTAGACCGGCGTAACTAGCGTCAATGTTGGCAAAGAACGTATAGGTGCGAGAAGTTGCGCTAGGAACGTCTGTTGTTACGTAAGAAAGATTAAATATTTGAGAAGCAACTGTTAGGCTACTTCCAAGAGCAGAACTGGTTCCCAAATATTGAACACCATAATTTGGAAGAACCGTTGTTCCTGCGGGATTGGTCCAGGACGCACCAGAACCATTTGTGTAAAGGTAATTACTAAATGTTGCGTCTGGTATAAAATTGTACTTACTTGTTGTTATGGTTGGATTTTCCGCACCCGTAAGGTCTAGTTGAACTTGATTTAAAGAGTTGTAAAAAATCTTGTAAGTCTTTGACGTTTCTGTTGTTGCAAAAGCAATGTATGTTTGAATTGAGGTTACATACGGTTTGAGGTTTTGATAAATTTCCGTAACGTTAGCGTCTTGCGTAAGAAAATTAACAGAATTTACGTTAACAGAAGGTATTTTGCACACAAGGGTTTTTGGTCCAGATGTGTAGCAGTACAAAGAATCATCAAATTTATGATTAGACGAGTGAACGTAAACCGAACCGTCAATGTATGTTGCAACCGAGACCACATAAGCCCTGGTTGTTGCTGTTGTTGCAGAACCTGCTTGAACAACGGCGGCTGATTGATACCAGTTTGTGTTAGCGGAAAGATTGGTTACGTTTGGAACAACAGCACCTTGTAGAAGCGTTGCTGTTGCCGAGGTTCCGTGTGCGTATTTAAATCCTGGGGATGCAACGGTTAAAACTTGTGTTGCAGTTCCACCGCTACCGGACTTAGAAGCCGCTGCTGTTACAACAATTGTTTCATTGCCGTTAATTGCATCATTAACAAGAATGATTGCGGGGTTTACAGAACTTACAGATGTGCTAATTGAACCAGTTCCAACGGTAACCGTTAAAGAAGTTGCTCCTGCAAGGGTTGTTGAATTAAAAAGAGCGCCATTTAATGTTGCGCTTGAAGATGATGTAAGTTGTAGGTAGTTTTGTGGCGCTGTTCCCGGCGTTGAGATTGTTGGAAGTGCAATGGTTCCATTGCCAAAAGTTGACCAATTAAGCGGAGTTGAGCCAGATGTGCTGGCAGTAAGAAAGTTTGCGTCAGCGGTAGACAGGCGGTTTGTTAGTGGGTTAAAACCATCAAAGACTTGCGCACGGTAAATGCCAGCAAGATTTTGAGCAAAGAGGGCGTAGTCGCTTGGGGTAATAGGACGTGGCGCAAGTAGTTGTAGTTCGCCAGTCAAACGACTAAGAAATGCTTTATCTGTTTCTGCGTCTGTTCCAAAAGCAAGTGTTGAATCATTGGCGGTTGTTGCTGAAACAATAATGCTAGATACGTTTGGGTCAGAATATTGCAACTGAAGGTACGTAGAAAGCGGGTTAATTCCTGCAACATTTTGAATGTTGTACGCAGAACCAACGGTAACCGCTTGCATTTTTATTGTAAGAATGTTTGTGCCAGAGGCAAATGTACTGTCTGTTTCTGTTTGAAACAGGTAAGCGGCGCCCAAATAAAAGAATCCGGCATAAGTTCCAGCGGGAATGATATATCCACCAGTAGGCGCATTGTTGACCAATGTCCACTGAGTGTAGATTTCTGCCTGTGTTCCTGTATTTGGGGCAATACCAATAAGGCCACCAAAGTACTTAAAGATAGAGGAGGGTACGCCAGAAGCGACCGTAGCGGCCTCTGCTGCCATCTGAGCAAATTGCTCAACTAGCAAGACTTCAAGGTTTCCTTCACGAGGTACCCAACCCGGAATGTTTGCCGCAATGGAGGTCAGTGCTTGTTGGATTAAAACATCAGTATCAGCGACCACTGGAATGTCAATATAATCTGTCATCTTAAACCTCCTTAATTGTTAGCAAGTTTTACGCTTATAGAAGCGTTATTGTTATTGTCGTATTTTATAGAAACTTCCGCTTGTGCGCGTGGTTCCCATTTTGTTATTGCGCTTTGAATTTCGTAGGCGCTTATTTCGGTAAGGGGAAGGTCGTCAATTCCAAAAGTTGGAACAACGCTTCGCTCACCAGTGGTTGTGCCAAGAATCATGGAAACGCTTTCTGCAATTTCTTCGTAGGAATCTTGAAGATTTACCAAGAATTGTCCATATGGGTCAATGCCCGTCATATTGGCAAAGTGAATTGGTCCATTTTTTGACATAACCTGGTTTTGAAAAACAGAAATTGTTGCTGCCGTGCTTTCTGCTTTTAAGTAGTCAGTGTGTGTAATTCTAAATGTATATGAATTTTCAACATTTGTGGGAAATGGAAACAAGTACAAAGTTACTGGATTAGAAAGACTGTACGAAGTTTGTTTGTAACTGCGAAATACGTTTGCTTTAAGAGTTGTTGACAATGACCAAGTTGGAACATATTGGTTTGCATTGGTAAGAACGTAAACTTCATAAATTGAACTTGTTGTTACGTCTATTGCGGCAGTCCAATTAAGTTGGATTCCCTGATTCTTTACCCATGTCGCTGTTAAACCTGTAATTGGTTCAGCCATTTAAACTCCTAGTAGGCCCCCTTGGCGCCCGCCATCCTTAATGCAAATAAGGTTGGCGTTAACGTAGGGAATGTCGTGTTTTTTGTGCCAGTCGCTCGGAAAGTATGTTGAAAGAACGCTTACCTGAAAGTCCATTTTTAATTCAGGGACAAAATTCCGATAGTTAATATCAGCAAAATACCAAAAACTGTTTTGATTATAAAAACTGTTGTGAGTCGGGTCTTGATAGGCACCGCGACCATCTGTGCTTGGCGTAAGACTTAAAATCATTCCGCCGTGAGCAAGAACTCGGTACATCTCATTCCAAAGACGAATCTTGTCTGGGATGTGTTCTAAAAAGTCAACGGCGCGAATAACGCCAACCGTATTGTCATCAAGACTTTCAAGAATTTCAAACACGTCACCAACAAGGTCTGCTGGTTCGTGCATGTCAAGTGTGGTGTACCCTGGTGTTGGGTTGTGAGCAGCACCTAGGTCTAGTGCCATAAGGTTATTGCGCTCACACCATTTAAGAAGCATTGGTTGAATGGTTTGCGCATTCATGCGAACTGTCTCCGTTTGTATAAACGGGTTAATGTCCGACCTTGCTTGTGTGTTTTCTGGGTGAACACGCTGTAGGTAAAGATTTTCTTTAATGTGAAAAAACTCACCTTGAAGATACATCTTGTACATAATGTCTTGGTCGTCCAAAACTTTTAATTCTTCAGCGTAGCCACCAGAGGATTCATAGGCGCTGGCGCGAAAAGAACGAACGTGATTTGGTGCGTACCAAATGTAAGAAACGTTGTGCGGGCTTGGCTCCATACCGTGGCAAACGTTGTATCCGTCTTCCTGGTGATATTCCCAACCAAAGTCAGGACCAAACATTTGAAAATTTGGAGTAGAGTCAGCATTAATCTGAGCAAAATCAGAATAAACAAATACAACTTTTGGGTTATCCTTAAATGCTTTTTCTACTTTTTCAAGGCACGTAGGCATAAGAATGTCATCATGGTCAAATTCAACTAAAATATCCCCTGTACAACGGGAGACGGCCTCGCGCTTTAAGGCGCCGACGCTACCATTTAGTTGTGGCTTGGCGTAACTGATGTGAACGCGCTTGTCGTCACAGGACCACTTTGCTTTTCCGTTAAGAACAACAACCCACTCCCAGTCGGAAAGTGTTTGTTTTTTTAGACTTTCGTAAGCCTCATCTAAGTACTTTGGGTCGTGACTGGGTGTAAAAACAGAAATCATGGCGTACTTAGTTTCTCTCGTAGGCGAATAAAATCCGCCCTATCCTAAAGATATACTACACCATGGTTTGTGAAATTTCAAGTATTTAAAGGCCTATGTTAAAGTTTGTTCCGCCGCCCCAGCCAGCCTGGACTTTTGGGCCATAAATTGTGTGATTGGCTACGTCAATGTAGTTGTCACCAATGTTGCCTAGCGAACTGCTTGGCGCTCCAAAGCCATAACGAAGTAGTCCAGGTGTAAACCCGTAAAAAGAAATAGCAATTGGTTGATTGTTATTTGCAAAACTTATAACACAGGTAGTTCCGGCCGGAGGTGGAATTGAACCTGGGTAAGGAATAGGTCCCCAAACCTCTGTTCCACTCAGTGCGGGAATGGTTATAGTCATGTTTCCAGCGGTTATTGGCCCGGGTGCTGTTGCATCTGTTTGGATTACATTTCCATAGTAAAGGCCAGTAAACTGAACACCAGTTGAAAGAATGTTTGCAGTCTTCTTTAACCTACTTTGCATTAAAGTGTTTGTGTCGTTTGTTCTCATTATTTAGCCAATGTTAGTGGGAATGGTTGTAGAGGCTTAGAACTTGGCTCTACGTATGTACCGAACGGCATTGGAACCTGAAGCGTAAGTGACGCCTGTGGATTAAACATGTCTCTTTGCATGGCAGAAATAAGCCAGTATCCGTTTGCTGGTCCAAGATTTTCCAACTTAACAACTTCGCCAACTTGAAAAGTAAAATTATTCATCATGCAAGTAACGGTTGCTTGACCAAAAGGCTTTCCAACGTCCCAGTCAAAGTCAATTAATTGAACACCAGTTGATTTGTCAAACTCTTTTAAAATTTGCATATTAACCCCAGTTGTTGCTGGATTTTTTGAAGCGTTAATAGGTGCAGGTATAAGTTTACCTTTGGTGTTTTTAATTTTACCTAAAAGCCATTCGTCAGGACCAAAGTAAATTACGTTGTTATCTTCCCAAAGGCGCCATCCAACGCTTGAAGCAATGCGACTCATTGCAGTCCAAGTGTCTTCGTAGGGGTCTGATGTTGTTCCACGACCAAGGGCAACGTTTTGAATTTTTGAAGCGGGTCCAGTAAGGCCAGTTGTAAGTTGACTCCAAATTGTCTTGTAGTCCGCCCCAACAAATTTAATTGTTGGAAAAGGGTTTACCGTTGCTTTTTTTCCTTTTTTAGGAGGCAATGGATTAAGGGCAAGGGCAAGGGCTTGCATTGCCTGGGTTACGTCAGTTCCAACTCTGTTGGTAACCGTTCCGTTTCCGCGTTGATTGCGAAGGCGATAAACCGTTTCTGATTCAAAAATTAATTGAATCTGGTCGGACGCTTTTACAAATTGAACAAGAACGTAATTACCAATTCCATCAATCTGAATGGTAGCGCCTTGTTTAATAAGGTTATTAACAAGAAGTCTTTTTGGGTCAGTCATTTGCATTGTTAGCGTTGACGTTCCAAGCATGTTTTTTTGTAAAATTATATCAATAATTGAATCTTGATAATTAAACTCAATTGGGGTTAGTTTTCCAGTTTTTAAATCTACAACATTAAGACTTTTAAGAGATGCCGAAGTAAATCCCGGAGTTACAGTAGGTGTTGTTGCGGTCGTTGCAGCGGGTACTTTTATGATTCCGCCAGATGTTGTACTTACCGCGGACTTTCCTGTTGCTGGTAATGTTTTTCCCATTAGCGCCCTGGCAAGGTGATAGTTTTTCCAACCAAATTTGCCCAAGATTTAGGGTCGCCTATGGTTTTAAAGGTTTTTTCGTTAATTCCCGTGAGGTTTGTTATAAATGTTTTTGCAGCAGTTCCGGTTAAACCCAAATTTGCCGCTATTTTTGCAGCAGTGTCATTTTTTTTAATTGTGTATTGAGTTCTTCCAGTTGTTGCAAGCGCATTAACGGCTCCAGAATTTTGCGTTGCCGCTGGTGAGGGGGTGGAAACTGGTGGGTTGTATTCGTAAATGGTAATTTTTAAATGTTGTTGAATTCTGTTTCCGTCTTGATTACGAATTGCATCTGAAAAAGAAATTGAAAAAAGAACCCATTTTTTGTTTTTTGCATTTGACGGAAATGGCCCATCTATTTGAAAAACTGGTGGTTCTACAGTTCCTGAAATGGCATCAAGCCATGTTTCCAAAGTAGAGCAATCTCCTTCGACGGAGGTTCCTGATTGACCAGTGCCTTTTGTTACGCCGTTGTCCAAAATGCAAGTCATTTGAAGTTGAAACGGCGCGCGGTCATACCACTGAGTAGCGGCAATTGCTTTTGGTCGGTCAACAACTTGCCAGCCACCAGAACCACCAAGTGTTTCGTAAGTAGCGTGGTCAATAAGTGACATGACAATTGGACTGTAGCCAGTTGAAATGGGTGTAAAAGTTACTAAAGGTATTGTTGCCATTTACTTACAACCTTGCATGAATATCTTTTTCGATTGAGGCCATCAAACCGGCAATTCCCTTACCACCAAGTGCTTTAGTAAAGGCATCAGTAAGTCCGCCTTGTGTAAGACCAGAAGCCTTGTTGGCATTTGTCATGCCTTGAACAATTGCCTGTTTAAGGTTGTTGGTGTCAGCCTCAGTAAGTTTGTTTGTTTTTTTAACGTTTTCTGCTGCTTTGTCAAACGCTGCAACTTTTGCTTTTTCTTCATTAGCCAATTTTTGCCACTTAGCACGCATAGAAGCATCAAGGCCTTGATTGTTTGCCATTGCCTGGTCGGCAGTTTGAGCAGCCTTAGCGGCTGTTCCAGCCTTAAAGAAAGTTGCATAACGAGCAGATGCTTGTCCATTGGTAAGATTCTTTGTGTAATCTTTACCAAGTAAGAAATCAGCCCTTTCTACAAGGTTTTTTTGAGATTGTCTTGCTTTGTCAACGTTAATTCTGTTAAAGAGGTTTTTGTCAGCCGTCATCGCAGCGAGTGGATTAGCCATCTGAAAAGCAACATCAGCGCTTTTTTGACCTTTAATAAAAGACGTTGCAGCACGAGCGGCCTCAGTTATGTTGCCGCCTCTATATTGTTGCTCAATTTTCCAAAGTTTTTCTTGAGCATCTTTGCTCATTCCGCTAGTAAGTTTTAGGAAATCTTTTTTTGAGCCCGTGCTACCGCTACTAAGAAGTTTTAGTGCTCCAGAGTTGGCGCCTTTAATGAGGTTTCCGTTATAATCAAATGCTTGTCCATTATCAGAGAATTTTGACAATGCCGAAATTTCGTTCTTTTTTGCAAATGCGGTTCTTTTAATTGCAGAACTTAGTTTAGTGCCGCCGCCTTTGTAAATTGTCTGTTGTGCTTTAAGACCTTTTATTTGGTCGGAAAGATAGGCAGCCCTTTGAAAGTCTGCGTTGGTTGCAGTTCCTTTTGCAATTTTATCGTTAAGAAGATTAAGGTCAGTTTGGTCTACCGTGATTTGTGAGTCAATAGTTCCCGCGTCTCCAAATCCGCCCGTATTAATTGGTGGAACAGTTACCGTTTTTCCATTTGAACCACCGCCGCCAAAAATACCGCCAAAGAAGTGACCAATTCCGCTTACTGCTTTTCCAATAACAGGCATAAGCATTGGTGCAAATGCTGACATAAGCATCATTCCCATTGGTCCGGTAAGCATTCCAACTCCGCTTCCAAGCATGCTCCCTATGCCCATTCCAGCAACTTTAGAACCCATTATGGAAAGAAGACCTCCACCAATTGTTCCCGTTTCTTTTGCAAGTCCCGTTTCAATGGCTGGTGCAACACCACCCTTTAAACGATATTTAAGAGATTCAAGAAGGCTTACTTTTGGCGCAGCGGTAGTATTTTCTGCGTAACGAATCATATCCAGGTGTTGTTGAACATTAGCCCTGGCTTCGGCGGCCATTTTTCTAGTTGGGTTGTATTCCTTTAAACGAAGATATTTGTAAACTTCCTTGTCTGTCATTTCTCCGGTTGGAAAATATTTAGTTTTTGCACGAACGTGACTAAGAATTCCTTCATCACGACCTGAAAGTCCCGGAATTCCAACGCCGCTTAAATTTTTTGAAAGATAGACGGACTTGTATTCTTGCATTGCGCTTTCGCGCATTTTGTTAAGATTTTTTTCTTGTTCTTTAAGGTATGTTTTTTGAGCCCTAATAGATTTTCCGCTGGCGCTAGAAGCACCGGTGGCGCTACCACCACGAGAACCACCTTGTGCAATGGCTTCGCCTCTTAGTGCGGCTGTTAGTGCGGCTGTGTTTTGTTCAAGAGCAGTTACATTTTGTTGTGTGGCTACAACTTGTTGTCTCATTTCTTCGGGAAGATATTTTGAAGCAAGGTCACCAATTTTTGCATCAGATTCGTATCTTTTTGCGGCGGCTAATCCTTTAAGTTTTACATTTTTTCCAGCGCCACCAATTGTTTCTGCATAGCGACCGCCAAAACGTTTTGACCAACGCTCTTCTCTTCTTAGAAGAGTTTCACCGCGCGTTTCAAGAATTCCTTTTCCAATTTCTCCTATTTTACGAGTAAGTCCTTTGGCAATAAGAATTCCAGCCAATGCCACAAGAGAAGAAAGAACGGGTTTAAATTTTGTAATTACATCAATAAGGCCGGTAAATGCTTTTCCAACATTTATTGCAACTGGAGTAATGATTTTACCAATGGTAAGAAAGTCAGCCATAATGGATGCTTTCATTCTTGCAAATTGCACCGCTGGGGTTTTTTCGGTAAGAGCAATGGACTTTTGAAGTTCCGCTGGAGTCATTCTTCGTTCAATGTTTGATTGAATACCTTGAACTTTTGAAGGGTCGTTAATCAAAGAGAAGATTGATGCGGCACTTCGTGAACCACCAAAAGCCTTTGTAATAATAAGGTTTTGAAGTGTGTTAAGAAAGTCCGCACCATTTATGGCCTGACCGTTTGGTCCGTAGGACGTGGTACCAAGTTCTGCCGCAGACATGTTTTGAAGGGTTCCCTTTGTCCATGCCGCAACCACGGTTTTAGGAATGTTTCCAACACCCCAGTTTTCGAGAAGTGCTGTTGCACCCGCCACACCAGTCATTCCCTTGTATTTGCTGTTAAAAGCACTTGGGTCAAATTTCATTGTTGCTTCACGCAAGTATTCAGCAACAGTTCCAATGCCACCCTTTTTTAACATTACGTTAAGGTCACCTGGTTTAATACCAATCATGGCAAGAGATTTAGCGGCCTGAGCACCAGGTCCGGTCAACATACTTAAGGCTGTTTTTACATAGGTACCGGCTGTTGAACCAGGCGTACCTTGTGAAGTCAAAAGGTCAATGTAAGCACCAACGCTTGAAGCACTAACGCCTTTAGCGGCAGCGGTTGAAAGAACACCTCGACCAAGCGATGAAATAACGTCAGTCATTCTAACGTCACCAGCACCGGTCATTGCATTAACAAACGCAGAAATCTTTTCTGGATTTTTTCCCAATCCCGGCAAATCAGTGTTTGCAAGAGCACCCATTACACGAGCCATTTGCTCTAGTGGTGCACCACCTCCAACGCCACCAACCATGGCAAGTTGTGCAACTTGCTTTGTCATTGATGCAAGAATTGGCATTGTTGCACCCATACCACCACGCATACCAGCGGTTGCTGATGAAACACGGTACATAATGTTTGCAACGTCGTTAAGGCTTGTACCAGTTAACTTTGAGGTCTCAATTGCAGCGGTTTGCATTTTGCCGTAGTCAGCAAGTGGGCGTCCAGCCTGAGTAATGGAAAGCGTAATTTGTTTATTGAAAGATGTGTAAGTTTTAATTGCTTCATAAGCAATTCCACCAACAGCAAAAGCACTCCAGGTAGCAGCCTTGAGAATGGCCGGTGTACCCATGTTGGACATGCGGTTAAGATTTTTATACAAACCACCAAAAGATTCTTGACCTAACTTAACCTTTATGCCAGCAACCTCTGCGGCAATTGCTAACTGCTTTTCAGCAGCAGATGCTTCCCTGGCAGATGCGGCTACTTCTTTGTTTGAAAGAACTAACCTTCCGTTTTCATCAATAACAAGACCAACACTTTTCATCAGTGCTCTGTCTTCGTTGTTTAATTCAGCGGTTGCAACAATTACTTTTTTAAACGAATCTATTAAGGCTTTGTTTGTTTCAATTTCACGAATTTCAGCATCGCTTAAACCAATAATGGTTTCAACAAGTCCTTTAACGGCATCGGAAAAGACGGTTGTCTCCCCTGCTGCGGCCCTACCGCCAACTGCCTGTAATCCAAGTACAACGTCGTGTGCTGATGCCATAAGGGGTGCCTTTAATAGAAAAAGCCGCTACCCGTTTAGGTAGCGGCTGAATCTGCCGCCTGGTTAGATTTTTGGCGGAATTCGGTGGTTAGAAGATTTTGGTAATAGTTTTGGCGATTTCAAAGCCAATCAACTCAGCGAGGGCTTTGACCTCTTCGACTTTTTCGTCGCTGCCAAGTTGGAGTGCTTTTTCCATCAACGCAATGCTTATTATGTAATCTTCATCGCCCTGGTCTAAGACCCTTAATGGGTCCATGCCAAGATTTATTGCATAGGCCCCTGTTTCAATGTGGGGGTCTTTACGCAGGGCTTCTAAAAACTTTCGTCTGCCTCAGAGTTGGCAATGTTGCTCCACTTAAACAGTTTGTTAGCGGTGTCAATCAAGTCACCTTCTGTTAAGAATAGGGCAGTGCAAACATCTACGGCGCGAACTGCTTCAATTCCCAATGCTGATGCGAGGTCTGGGTCAAACTTTGTCCAAGAACCCTTTGAGTCATTAGGGCGAAGCGATAATTTGTTGTCGTGGTCGTTATTAAGAACGGCGTAGATTCCTACGCACGAATCAACAAGCATTTCAGCGTTGGCCAAAAATGACCAGTCATCGCTCTTTTGCTTGCGTCTACGCTCAATTGTGGCATTCAACTTTGTAGCCGATACTGGCTTAAATCGAATAAATATTTCAGGTTCGTCCCATCGGGGTACCTGAATGTCCGTGTACAGTTCGTTAACAATCTGCTCACGGCGTTTTCTCAGTCCGATGAGAGGGGTGTCATTCTGAATCTCCATTGGAGTCTCAGCGACACTCGCCCCCTCATCAACTGAAGCGTTATCATTCCCGTCAATTTTGAAATCAACCATTGTTTCCTCCTATGGTGTTTGTTATTAGTATACTACTTTTTAAACCCTTGTAAAGGATTTAAAGGATTAGTAAATTCCTGCTGAACCGGTTGTACCTGAGTCACTGACAGTTTCTACAGAAATGTCAACTTCCCACATACGGGTAGCACCGCTCATTGAGTCGGTTCCACCGTCTTTTACGCCTACAAGGCGTCCGGTGTAGGTACGAGTTGCACCAAAAATTTTGCCATCGTCGTCAAGTGCGTTCATAACAACCTTGCACATGATTTTTCCAACAGCGTTGTGAAGAAGACCGACAAGGTCGTGGTCAACCTGGGTGTTGTATGCCTTGGTCAAAGTAACGTCCGAATAGGATGGAAGCGAAAGGTATGTAACCTCTGTGCTCATTCCGCCGGGACGGTGCTTATTAGCAGGCGCGGTTGGGTCTCCACCAGCAAACTTGTCAAATAAAACTGACGAGGTTGATGGTGTTAGTGGTCCAACCGTGTTTAGAAAAGAAAGTTCTACTCTCCACTGTTGTTCTGAACCGTAATAGTGTTTGTTGCTTTCAGCCATTTTAAATTTCTCCTAGATTTCTATTTTATTAAGGTAGTGGCGCGTTAGAGGCGTACTTTGTAACGTTAATAGTTACAAATTCACCAAATGGCGACATCTTTAGGTTAACAGAGGCATTAATTTGACCCGCTGCAATTGTTGCAGGATTGTTTACCTGCGGTCCAGTGTTGATAGAGTAAGCATCGCTTGCGTTAACTCCGTAAAGGCTCTTGCGAACCCAGTAGTTAGCACAGACACCAGCCAACGCTCCGGCAAATGCACCAAAGATTTGTCCGCGTCCATCAATTTCCTGAAATTGGAATCCTTCTGCAATACGGTCAAAGTCGTAAGTGAGTTGCATGCGGAAACGAACGTTGTTGAGGTATACCCAGTTAGCGTCAAATGCACATGAACGGAATCCGTAGATTGCAAGTGTGTTGACGTTTGGTACGTTACGAATAACGTTTACGCCAGCAGAGTTTAGTGTTCCGCGGTCTGTTGCACCGTATGACTGTGTTACGTTAATTGCGTAAACAGAGGCACCGCGAGCAAGGCCAGCGGCAGGAATGTTTGCGTCATTTGCAAGGTCGTTCTTAGCCATCTTTGCTGCTGCAAGAGCAGAAGGGGCTACGATGCGGTTAAATGCAATTCCCGAGCCTTGTGCAGGGTTGGTGTTAACCAATCCTGGAACAACGAGCCAAGGGGCGAACATTGAAGCGTATGAGGCGTCAAGTGATGCTGCCTGAACTCCCGCTGCTGCAGCGGTTAGAGTTGCTGCGGTTGCTGAGTTTGGAGCGTCAAGAACTGCAACACGGTTATTTGCAAGTGCGTGGTTAGCAAGTTTTCCATAAACAGTGCTGCTTGTGTTTCCTGGGTAGGAAACCTGACCAGGACCATAAAGGTCTGTAAGAACGGCAAGCGCTGCATCTGTGTCTGCGTCTGCAACAGCAACGTCAGTTCCATTAGTCATGTAAATTGAAACGCTTGAACCTGAGACTGGAAGTACGGTTGTTCCGGCAATTGATGAAGCAACACACATTGAGTAGTGGGCGGGAAGTGAGTTAACCCAGTTGATTACGTCAGTGTCCGTTGCAAGTCCACCAGTGGTAGCAATAATGTATCCGTTGTATGTAATTACAGCAGTGTAGAGTGTTCCCCCACCAACGGTTGCACCGGTGATAGTAAGGATTAGTCCGTTAGTGTTTGAGTTGCTTGAGTTAGCCCAAGTTCCCTTGCCTCTTGCGGTAAGAAGAATCTTTCCGCCAGTTGAGGCTGAGGTTGCAACAACACCAGTTGATGTTGGTTGAACGCGTGAAACAAAAGCGCTGACTCCACCTTCACGGAAAAACACATCAAGTGCATCGTAAAGAAGTGTGCTGTCTACGTTTGTTAGTGTGTAGCGACCAGTTACCTGACCATTTACAACGCTTCCAAAATAAGTGTTAAAGTCGGCAATTGAATTAATTGGCACCGCTACGCCTGCTGGTCCTGCTGCAACACCCAAGGCAAACCATGTGCCTGTTGGTGAGTTGTTAGCAGAAGAAGAGGCTGCGGCAGTAGTATTAATTACTACGCCTGGGGCTTGATTAGCCATTAGAGTTCTCCTGTGAGATTAGAAAGTTCAGTTTCCTGAGTCTTTGAGTTCTTGGTTACTACATTTTTTTTAACTTCTTCTCTTGGCTCGTTTTCACGAATTTCAGAAATAACGGTTAAAAGGTTTTCTGAGATAAGCCTCTCAATTAATAGGCTGTCGTTTACGGAGTATTGCTCTCCTTGCGACATTGGGTGACCCGCGTCATCAAAAATAACGTGGCTCGATTGTACTAAAACATTTTTTTTGCTCATACTTGTTCCTTTTTAACTTCAATGTTGGCGATTTCAACAACCTGTGTGGGTGTTGCTGGCTCGGTTGATGGGTACGTAATTGCACCGGGCGGAGCAAACTCCGGTTTAGGAACTCCACCATACAGATTCATGGCGTTTCCAACTACAACAACAAAGCGAACGTGAGCAATGCCGGTCGTACGACCGCTACTGTGTTCGCCTTCCAAGTATTCTTCGCCCTCCCAGAGTGTCGTTTCAGCGAAACCACCAAGACCGCGATTTTGGATAATACAGGCACGAACACAGGCCGCGTAGGCTTGGGTAAGTGCTTCTGTCTCCTGCCAATCTTTAGTACCGTAGACAAAAACCATTGCCTCAAGGTTCCAATTGACACGAATGTTTGATTGGTACACTTCTGGTGTACTTGCCGTTGAAGGCACGCTTAAAAGTATTGCGGCAGTTGCGTTGCGGGGAAGCGTTCTAAATTCAGGACGGTGCCTGTATTCAAAAGGCGCAACTAAAACCGCACTGCCAAGTTTTCTATTAAATTCAGCAATGTAAGAAGGAAGCCATTTTTCAAGAGTATTGTATGCCGCTTCTTGTACGGAGTTTCCACCGTAAATGGGACCATAGGGGTCAGTGGTGTAAGAAAGATTCCAATCTGTCCACCAATCACGTTGTGCCATTAGCCGCGTCCTCTTGACTCATTGTATGCACGTTGTTCTGCAAACGATGAAAAACCTTTTGCACCATAACTTCTGGTATTTTCAATAGTTTTGGTAACAATTGTTTTTGGCGCTTGCTTTGCAATAGCAATTTCTTTTTGTTGTTGATTAATTTTGTTTTTTTCGTTTTTAATGTTTGTGGCCATAGAACCAGAGCGTTTTTCAGCCGCCTTAGTATTGCGTTGAACTCTAAGTTCATGGGAACGAGCCTGCACTTCAGTTTTTGATTTAACAGAACTGTTAGAAGGAATCTTAAGATTCTTTTCTTGGGCTTTGCTTCCCTTGCCTTCCATTACATAAAATTGAAGAATCTTTGCTGCTATTTCAACAAATGTTGGAGTAATGGTTACAAATTCTCGCTTAGGTGGAGGATTTCCCATTCCACCCCTGCCGTCACCATTTTGGTGATAAACACCATAATTTTTGTGTTTAGGGTTATATTTTGCGTCTGCTTTAGAAACGTCAATATATATTGAAAGACTTTTTGTACCAAAGTAATTAACCGAAGGAGTTGATGCTGCCCTGGCAAGAAAACCTCTATTAAGTAGAGGTTGGTCCATAGGGTTTCCACCCTCACGCGCTCTACGTTGTATTGTATATGGTTGAAGCGCTTTCCATTCTTGGTTAATACCAAATTCTGGAGCACGACCACGATTCATAAAACGTTGCTTTTCCATTAAAGCAAACTCTTCAGCAACTTTAGCAAGTGCTGGTTTAGGGTCTTGTAGACGCGCGCTTATCAGTTCTAAACGATAAATCATTGCGTCGGCGGAAGAAAGCGCCTTTTTAATTCCTACGCGTGGAGTAGCCATTAGCCACGAATCCACGGAGCAATTATGTTATCTATTTGTTGGTCAATTTGGTCTAGGTTCATTTCTCGACGAGTCTGAGGTTCAAACTCAAGAATAATAAACTTGGCTGCTTGGAATAAGCAGGCGCGACGAAGTGAAGGTGGAACACCTACTGTGTACCCACCATCATAAACAACTTTGATACGTGAGCCCTCTGGGGCAAAAGTACCAAGGCGAATCCAAACGTGACCATCTGTTACCGCTGGGCCTCGGATACCACCATGAGCAAAGTCAATTGGCTGAAAGTCCCCGTAAGTGCGATATAGGGTTATGGACTGTATGTTGTACGTCCATAATTCCGGGTAAACCGGAGCGAATTGGTCAAGCCAAAAGTGACGCACCAGTGTTGAAGCACCGAGCGCAATGGCTTGTGACATACCAAGTGAACCATAAATGTCCATAGGCATGTCTGCATTATTCCCGTATTCAACGGGGTCAATACCAAACAGGCGTTCTTCAAAGATGTGGCCCGTAAACGGAGCCAGACGACGACCTGTACGGTCCTCTAAGTGAGCGGTTGCTTCAACCAACAAGTCCGAAAGGGTTGTTGGTTCAATGTCAACTACTAACTCAGGGTAGCGTTTTGAAAGGTCGGCAACACTGGCAAGTGCAACGGGGTCGTTATATTGTGACCCGTTCTTCGCCATGTTAACTATTCCTTTGTGCGACGCTTAGTTGGTGATGCTGCATCAAGAGCCTCTGAAACATCGGTTGCAGTAGTTTCCTCTTTGGCTGCCTTTGCGGCTGCTTTCTTTGGAATAACTTTTTCAACTTCTGCTTCTACTTTCTTGATTTCTTCCTCTACTTTTTTTACTTCTTTTTGAACAATATAGAAAAGTTCTCCAGGAATTGAAAGAAGTGCGTGGGCCAAGCGTGGTGGAACCTCAATGGCTCCGGCATCTCCGGCCTTCTCCCAAGAGAAACCTTCTGTGCCGCCTGGTTCATTTGCTGCTAGTAATACCATGGTAAAGCCTTTCAAAGAGTAAATCCAGCGCGGCGGGTAGGGGAGGAACGAGGGAACCTACCCGCCACACTGAAATTAGTTTTCCTAATTAGTCAACGATGAAGTTAGGAGTGTAAGACGTAGTAGTCGGTAGAACACCGTTACCAGCCTTAGAGTCCAATGCACTTGCAACGTTAGCAAGACGACCAATGTACTTAGGCGCACGAACAGCAAGCGTAGTATCCGCAACGAATGCGAATGGCAGGCTGTCAGGCGATGCAGTAGTTGGGTAAACGTTAACCGGCTGCATTTCACGTACGTGTGGACGTACAATGTAGTTAGGGTCACGAGACATTAGGAAGATGCTTTGCTCACCTTGTGAGGTTAGCGGGTGTAGGTTTGCGTTTCCGTACGAGTAAGTAGCGGTTGGTGAACCTTGTACATTTGAACCGTTGTAAGCAACGAGCGTAGTTCCGTTGTCAACAATCTTGGTAGTTGCGTAAGCAGAACCAGTGTTGTCAAGGAAGTTAGCATCTACGATACCTAGGAGGTTAAATGCTGTATTTGCAGGTGATGAAACCGAAGCACGGTATACCTTGTAGTGAGTTGGCTGTGCACCTTCTGGTCCAACAGGTGTGCTGAACGTAAGTGTGCAAGCGGTTCCTGAAGGTGAAAGTGTTGCTGTCTTTGCAGCCTGGATTTCTCCATAGCGAGCAATTACAGGAGCAACTGCGTAGGTGTAAGAACCTGTAAGGGTTCCTGTTCCCGAAGCAGCGCCGGTCACGGTTGACATAGCGTTTGTGCGTGGTGACAAGAATGAAGTCTTGACAATTGGCACGCCACGGTATGTAGGTACAATCAAACCTGCTGCAATTTCAGTCTGGTCAATGAAGCGTTGTTGGTTAACAAGCAACTGTGAAAGACGGCTATTTGCGTTAGGTGACATGAGGAACATCCACTCTGAGTTCTCAACTGGCTCTGCAACGTTAGATTCAACGAGGTCAATAAGCAGGTCAAGTCCACCAAGTGTTAGTGAGTTTCCAGCAAAGTCAATTGCGTTTTGGTCAACACCATCAACCCAAGGGTTGAATCCTGGAGCGCCCCATGTTGAAGCACCACCGTAGTTGTCAATTGCACCGCCACCGATACCGGTAGAAGGTCCGCCTGTGTTTGCTGATGTGAATGACGAGCAAATTACGTCAAGTCCATCAAATTGTGGGTAAGGACCGTTAATTGTAGGTGCTTCTGCACCCCAAATTAGCGAGTTCTCAATGTCCCAGTAAAGGCCACGTGCAGCACCCTCAATTTCGCGAGCACGAAGGTCGCCAATGAGGTCGGCTGTGACAGCCTGTGAGTAACCAGTTACAGCACCAACACTTTGTAGCAAGCGAATTTGGAAATTCTCTTGTGCGTAGTTAGATGTTGAAACGGGACGTGCACCGCCATCAGTGACGAATCCGCCCTGAGGAAGCGTTGTACGCTTGTTGAAGTAGTAAACTGTTGAGCCCCACTTGACTGTAGGTAGTGCACGAACAAGCGGCGCGTAGCGACGCTGGTACTCAAGCAATACTGGGTCAATCTGCTTCTGAACTAGTGCAGCAGCACCAGCAGCAGTTAAGGCCTCTTCCAAATCGTTAGCCATGGCTAATTCTCCTTATATATTTTTGGATAGGGGTTAATTTATTAATTGCTTAGAAGCCGCGGTCGGCTTGAGCAAACTTTGCTGCGAAGAATGGAGTAGAACCCCATGCTTCATTCTGGACCTTGCGGAAGGCAGAAGAGTTCATCTCTGCCAACTGACGTGGGTCCAGTTCCTCCGACTCTGACAAGTCAGAGGCGTCGTTTCCTGTTGAGGTGCTGGTGAGTCCCTTACGGTAAACAGAGTTTCCGCTACGGTAGTTCTCAACTGCATTTTTCTTGGCTTCGGCTACTGCTTCAGTTGCGGCCTTAGCGGCTGCTTCTGAAACCATTGCTTGTACCTGCTCAAAGGTAAAGGTTGTTTCTTTCACTGTGTTCTCCTGTGATTGGATAGATTCTTCGGTTGCAACTTCTTCCGCTGCGGCTTCTTCTTCGGCGGCAGGTGCTTCGTCAGCAACCACTTCCTCTTCTTCGGCTACAACTTCAAGAGCAACTTCCTCGGTTGTGTTTTCAACAGGCTTTTGCGCAGATAGAATCATCTCAGCAAGAACCTTAAGGTCTGCGTCACTTAGCGTACGGATAGCAGCGGTTTCAAGCGTTGCCTCTTCAGCCGGAGTTACGTCAGTTGTGTTTTCGTTGGACACTACTGTCTCCATTTCTTGAGTTGGGGCATTGTCGCTTGACTCTGCCGATTTTGTCGTGTACTTTCCACCGCGTTTCTTGTACTCTTGGGAAACCCAAGCGTTAGCAACAGCGGAGGGGTATACATCGAATTTTTTCTTAGCAGCAGCAATAACGGTTGCGTAAAGACTCTTGTTTTCCGGTTCGCCTTTGCGCTTAGGAATAATCTTTGTGTAATCCGTCTTGTCTGCTTCTGCTTGTGGTACGGGGTCACCGCAACTTGGGCAGTACATGGCGTCTTGTGGGGTTTTTTCTCCACAATTACCACAGCCAAGTGCATTTGCCGTCATCGAAGTTGGAAGAGGCGCTCCACACATGTGACAGTGAATTGAATCTTCGTGACACTCGGTGCCACAAGATTCGCATTCTTTTGTCATCATTGATGGTTGTGAAACTGCTTCTCCACAACTAGGGCAAAATTCTGCGTCTGCTGGGCAACCAGGGGCTCCACAGTGTTCGCATTCCATGTTGTTGTCGTTCATAATAATTTCTTCCTCTGGTCCCATGCCACCAGCATCGCCAGTTGCATCTACTTGTGACCAATCTGGCTTAGATAGGTAAATGTCTCCATCATCATCTGGGTCAATTGCGTGCATAGCGGCAATGGCACCAAATGCGATTCGATTAGCAACAACCCTCAACTGGTGGGGGTCCGTTGCATAACCAGTAATACTAATGTTTGAATCATCATTATTTAAAGCAATTGAAGCGTATGCCTCAAGAACTTCTTGAATGTCAGCAGAAAGAATTTCTGCTTCTCCAACGATGTTAATGCCAAACTTTTTTGCTGCTGACTTAATACGAGACTTAACTCGGGCAAGTTGAGCAGCGGTGTAAAGATTAGCGTTTTTTTCTTGATTAATGTACGACCAAGCAGCGCGAACGTGTGAAGCAGTTTCAATTGGATAGCGCTTTTTCTTGTCCTTTTGGTAACCAGGGTCAGCGTAGGTTACGTTTCCAAAAGGCTTAGATGCATCTTTTTCAAAAATTGAATTAACTGCATCTTCAACGGCTGTTTCTACGGCGTCACGAATTACGTCAGCGGCTTCGTAGGCAACCATTTCTTCATCACGTGAAACAACCTCTACGGTTTCAACTGATTCAAAAATTGCTAATTTGTTGTGTGACTCTGCAAGGGCAGCGTATTGAATTTCCGCACCTTCAACGCCTGGGCTGTTAGTGAAGTCAATGCCGTGAATAGCAAGGTCGTCAGCGGTTGTTGCCTCTTGACCATCAGTGTGAACAACCGTTTCTGGATTGCCACGCCATTCGCCACGAATAGAAACGCCCTTAATAAATTTTCCAGCGGCAAGATTTGCAACATCACGGCCGTGGGCGGTGTTTGCAATTTCTGCTTCAAATTGAGCAGAGCCATCTGGAAGAAGTCGTACGTCTGTAATGCGACCAACTGTTGAGGTTGCGTCGTCTTGAAAAGCCGCTGCATGGCTAGTAGCCATGTTAAGAGGCATCCCTTCGCCAGAAGAGATTTGCTCTCTCATGCGCTCTACGGCTTTTCCAATGTTGCCGCGAGTGTAAAGGCGACGATTCTTGGATAGACCTGGCTTTAAAAAAATACCACGAATAGTGGCAGCCTTAGTTGAGGCCATTGTTGTCTCCTGAGATTCTTTTGCGTCTAGTTTTTTAATAATTCCATTAACCCAAGAACGCCCAGCATCTCCGCCCCATCCAAGCCATGCAATATAGCCCGCGGATGGATTTGATTGGTTTGCCCAATCTTTGCCCTTTTTGTCAACTTCGTGACGAGCAAAATATGAGTGCATTCTTTTAATAGTATCGGCAGATATGTTCTTACCATTAGAAAGGTCTCGCGCCCTAGCAACACCAACAGCGGTCATGCCGCGATTGTGCTTTCTGCGCAGTTCTAATGAACGTGCGGCATTTGCTCTAACTTGTTGTGGTGGTGAAAAACTGTCTGTCATAGTTTGATTTTACCTAGGGGTGTAGCGGTTACCATGATGTTTCCATCTTTTGATACCTTTAAAACGGTGAGCGCGCTTGTAAAGACGTTTTTTAAATCCGTGTCTTCTAGCAGCACCCCAAGAAGTTCTTCCGTAGTATCTACCCGGACTAACTTCTGAGCGAAATTTGTGAAACCTACCAGTAATGGATGGTTTCTTTTGTCTTGCTATCTTTTTGTAACTCATGTAACGAACACCAAGAGTGCGGTGTTTTAAAAGCGCAATATCACGCATGTTATACATTTTGATTACACCAGATGTACCACGGCTTTTCATTGAAGAAATACGAAGACCATGGTATGTTGCTGATTTTGTGTGGCGACTTTGGCCTCTTGCTAAACGAGCCCTTTGAAGGTTTGCTCGTTCTGCTGCCAACTGTGCCGCTGTTTGAGAACCAGTTGGGTATTTTTTGTGCAGCGCATAAGCACCAGCACGACCCAAATAGTTAGCCATTAGCCAACTTCTTTACTAACTAGAACAGCCGCTTTTTGAGCAGTCATTCCCTTGTAAGGAATATGTTTAAAAATAGGCTTTGTTTGGTCTGCTTGCGGAAAGGTGTCTGCGTCAGCAATCCCACCCTCAATGTAAGCGTTTGGTTCGTTACTGCTCATCTTCTAAAGACTCCGATACAGATTCGGTTCCTTTGGGTGCAACTGAGGCGTCTATCTTTCCTGGTGATTGACCAGGCTTTTTTACGCCAGTTGACTTTTTGTTTGCCTTGTCTTTTGGTGACGTTGTTGTTGTTCCACTTACCTTTGAACCAGGATTAGTGGTTGGAGCAACTGGGGCGTTCATTGTCTGACCTTGCATCTGAACAACCTGAAGGTTTGCCTTAGAAAGGTTAGCGAGGTCTGCCCATAGAACCATGTTCTGACGGTCAACAAGAATTGGGTCATCTCCACCAGGAATAGGTGGTTCACCAATGTCTGCACGGGCACGGTTAACGGTCCATGTACCATTGCGAATTCGTTGGTCGCGAATCATTTCAATAACTTCGTCATCTCGCCAGTCAACCACGCCGAACTTAATGCCCCAGTCCGTGATTCCGTAGGCTTGATACATTAAAGCAAATGAAAACTTTTCAAGAATAAGTTCTTGAATTGGTCCAACGGTGTTAACGCGGAAAGTTTTGTCCTGCTGGGTGCCGGTCCCTCCTCCAAGGTTTCCGGCTTCAATGACACCAACCTTTGAAGGTGGTACACCATACCCAGACAAGATTTCGTCGCGACGTTGTTGAAGAGTGTTTAACCAGTTTGAAATCTGGTTTGTACCCATTTCACGCACGATGGCACCACCTTTGGTTTCAAAGAGGTTACCAATGTTTCGTGCGCCAAGGTTGCGAATAGCATACTGTTGTTGAAGGCGCTTCATTTCCGATTCCGGAAGAGCAAGCGGCCAGTCAACGTGGGCGCGTAGCGGGTCACCGCGCTTCATGGTTTCCTTAACCAAAGCAGCAGTAAACAGCCAAGAGGTGATAGGCAGAATATTCTTCTGCGTTGGAGATACACCATAAAGGGTATCTCCTGGTGAGTCAAACTTAATGTGAATTACTTCGTTTGGCTTAAAGCGAGCCTCACGGTTTGTAGGGGTCTTTTGATAGTAACCCTTAATAACACCGTGTTCGTCAGCCATTACAGCCATTGTTGTTGGGTCAAGAGGGTAAAGAGCAACTGGCTCTCCCATTGTCCAAACAACCTCAACAAAAGCGTCACCAAAAATAAGAAGGTCAGTAACAACCTTACGCATTAACTGACGAATGTCTTCGCTAGGGTTTACGTATTTTAAAAGTTGTTGAATTTTTCTTACTTCTTCTGGCGCTTCTGGTATTTCTGGATTTCCATAAGCGCTACTTTCATAAACAACGTCAAGTCCACCAGCGGTTGCGGTGCGGGCAATTGTGTCAATTGCAGCAGATGACCATGGGCATGCCAAGTACGCTTGCAACAATTGTTGCATAAACGTTGCTCGGTCAAGCGTTCCAGCCGTTACATTTTCTCCAGGGTTTACTTCAGTAGAACCACCAATAGGAACACCGGTTGCATAACCAGAGCGTCGTGGTCCACTCTTTGGGCGGGCCTCAACGATTTCGTCGTTGAATACACCTGCCTCTTCAAGTCCCCTTCTAAAAGATGTAATAGCCATTGGTTATCTTTCTTTAAAAGGGACTAAGCCCTAAATCTCCAACAAACATACCACCAAAATTTGGTTGTTGTTGCTGAGCGGCATCGTCTTCTTGAACGATAACCATTGTGTCTGGAACTCCAGTTCTAAAACTTGGTTGTTCGTCGTAAATAATTGGTCGTGCGTATGTTCCAATTGCCATGCAAGCATAGCGAAGGGCATCAGCAATGTGGTCATCAACGTTGCGAGTTACCGCGTCGTCAATTTTGTTTGGGTCTCGTGGTAGCGCGGGAATTTGTTCAATAAACAATGGGCACTTGTCTTCAAAAACATGAAGCATTGGGCACATTTTTTTTCCTTGCGCCCTGTGTTGTTCACACGCAGGCCCATCATTCAAGAATTGATGGACTCTTGCCCATCCTTGAATTCGGTCGTTTTGGGCTGGTGAGATTCCACAACCCTCTAATCCATAAAGGTCAGCAATTGACATTGCCGTTCCTCGCCTACCCCACATAGAGGGGTCAGCAACTCGGATAATGTCGCCGTCACCGTGTGCTTTTTCTGCGGCAAGAATTAAGTTTGCTTGGTCTCCACCATCAAGTTGTGTTGCTTGAATTTCACGATAAACGTATACGCGGTTATCGTTATCAACTGCCATCCAAACGCAGGCAAAAGGCTCTGCGTATCCCCAGTCTATCCCTGCATAACGTTGCCAAGAATTGGGTATTTCAAATGAATGAACAACGTGTTTTGAATACTGCCATTGTTCAAAGAATTGCCCGACCATTGCATCCCAGTCGCCGTCACGCATTGCTGCTCGACGCTGTGGGTCGGGAATGGAGTTAAGAACTGCGTCATACCCTTCATTAATATAAGGGTTGTCGGTTGCCTTGGCTGGAATGTAGGCAACCTGACGTGACAGGTTTGTTCCTTCAATTAACTCCCGGTGACGCTTCTTCCCACGCTGAGTGGGATTAATGAAGCGGTCTTTGAGATATTTATGGCCAGGTCCTCCAGGGTTGGAGGCCAAGCGCAATCCAATAACGGGAACAAGTTTGTTACCCGAACGAAGACGTTCTTCAATGTGCTGTACAACTGCGGGCACCATAAGAGATGCTTCGTCAATGTAAAAAGCCTGATACTCACCACCGAGAATACGGGATGCGTCAACAAGATTTTCAGCGTATGTAAAGTTAATAATAGAACCGTTAGGAAACTTCAACATTTTGTTGGTATTGTTCCACTTTGCGCCAAGTTCACGGGCATAGTTCCATTTTGCCAACTGAGATAAGAAGGATTCTTCTAACTCAGGGTATGAGCGACGAAAACAACCGATACGCATACCAGGGTAGTTTGCGGCATTGTAAAGCGCGTCCATTAAGAACGCCGCTGTTTTTCCACCACCAGCAGCGCCACCATAGAGAATCGCATCAATGCGTTCTGCGGATGCTGCGTGAAAGACTTTCTGTCTTTCGTGTGGTTCGTAGTTAAGTAGTTGGAATACGTCAACCTGTGGTGGTACCACGGAATTTGAAATAAACTTACCAAAATTAGACATTAACTAAACCAGTAAAAGAGCGACCAGGATAGTCCCATAGTGCAAGCAAATAGTATAGAAAACGCTAGGCAGGCTTGAAGAGAAATTAGTACTTCTAAGTACCTAACTTGGGTTTCTTCTTTTTTTAAAAGGATAGCGTTGTTTTTTTCCATTAGAGAAACAGTCTTTTCGTACTGTTCATCGCCAAGGATTCGACGTGCTTCAATCTCACCTTCGCCAACTAAGTTGCCAAGGGTTTCAAATATGTCTTCTAAATTTCTGTCAAAATTGTCTTCGGGTTGCATCACGGTTCCTTAAAATTTTAAGTTGTCTACATCATCATCAGACATAAGCCTGCGGATGAATTCGTCGTGGGCTTCCCATTGAAGGTCTACCGGCAATTTTCTAACAATAGATACTTGCCAGGGTTCAAAACCCAGGTGGTATAATTCTTCATCACTGGGTATACAATTACATTCCGTATTGGGCATGCAACTGTGGCGATTCTTATCCATAGGATAACACGGTTTCTTTAAATGTCAAGGATTTGATACTTGACGGCGGGCGGGTGGTTGTTCTGTTACCAGTGGTCGTCCATCCGAAGAAGTCAATTCTCTTTTAAAAGCCTTCCATCTAAAGCGGTCTGGCGCTCCAGCGGTAACCCACTCCTCGTAGCAAACACCACACATTGCGGTTTTTACTGCTGGCAAAACCATGCAGATTTCACAAGGTTCTGAGGTTACGCGATTGCGTTTTTTTTCAACACCCTCTTTAAGGAAATTAATGCTTTCAAGAATTTGACGCATGTTTTCTTCAGATTGAATAATCTTGCGTTCAATGGCTTTTACTTCTTCGCGAACAGGGTCGTGTGGTCTTTTGCCTTCCATCTTGGCAATGACAGCACGCTCCACTGATGAGGAACTTGGCTTTCCGCCGCTTCTGGCTATGGCAACCCCGGAACTGCCAGAGGCAAGGGAATCAACGGGAATAGCGTCGCGACGGACAAGTTCTTCAAGGTCTTCAATTCTTAACTTATTGGCGAACTTGTTAATGTTTTCAAGGCTTTCCACCATCCGCTTCAGTCGTTGCTGAGAACGTCGGTTCAAACTTTTCGCCACAAATTCCTCCAATAAAAGTTAAAGGACGCCCTACAAAGGACGCCCACTCAACAACTATTCTGACACAACAATTTTATATTGTCAAGTATTTGATAAGGATTTCTCGTAATGTTTTAGTAGAACAACAAATTGCTCAAGTGACATAGTAACGTAGGCTTGATTAGTTCCCTTGCGAGCGCGCTTATGAACTACCGCCCATAGTTTGCTTGCCTTTTTGCCCGAAATTGCGGCCTGGTCAGTCCATTCAGAAAGAGCCATTGCTTTGTGATTTTTAGCCTCAAGAACCATTGGTACATTACGAATGTCTCCAAGGTTCATTTCACTGGTTCCCCAACGCTCGGCTTTTTCAAAACCATTCTCCTTTAAAAAAGTAACAATGGCTGTTTCAAAACTTGTGCCCTTTTGACGGGATTTACTCATCTTCGGTAATTTCCCTAGAGATGTTTTGTATAGCGTCAACGCTTATGTCCAATGCTGGAACGGTCCAAGTGTATCCACAAACGTTGCAAATGCGGTGTAGGGTTTCGTTTTCTGAGTTGTATTCGGTGTTTATGGTTGCACGCACAATTCGGCGCAACCCAACAAAAGAACCGTTTTCATAGTTGTATTCAACAGAAGCGCTAATCTGGTCATCCTCACAACGAATACCGCATTTAACACACTCAGCAACAATTGCAGAGTTTCTTTGAAGATTCCTAAAAGCCTCAAGACCTATCTTTGGTGTTTCCATTATTTAAGTTCCTCTGCAAATTGTTTAATTCCGTACCAAATAACATACCAAGGCCAAAGAAGGGCGTCACCAACCATGCGACTAATAAAATCAGAAACCACTAACTCTATTTCCTCGCCTTGCCATTTTTTACGAGCACGAATAGTAATTTGAACGTATCGAACAAAAAAACCTATTGCTGGTAAAAAGTAAGCAATTAAAAGTATGTCAATCCAATTCATGCACCATCTCGCTATCTGAGCCGTAAACCTCTTGCCAAATTTCATTTTTTACAATAGAAGCACAGGCGACAAAACCACCACGAAGGTAGCAAATGCCTTTGTTTATAACCTTTTCAGCACCTTCAACCCTAAGAACAATAGCAGGGGTTCGGCTAAATTCTGGGTAATCAACGTTCATCTCCATGACCGCATATATGCGCTCACCCTTTACCTTTAACACGGCAGAACCGGCATGTTCGTTAGTGTCAAAATTGACGTAAAGCGGCACAATATTAGGAACTTCAACGTTTTCGTAAGTTAATTCAGGCTCGTTAATGTGAGCAATGGCAACGTATCTCTTTTTGGTCTCTGTTTGCATATCTTCTTTCTATACTACCACAAACAAAAAATCAAATCAGTCGCCGTAGATGAGTCGAAGTTCTTCTTGGTATGAGGCAACGGTTGCCCAAGCAACATCAAGACGGTGTACAAGCCATTCAATGTCTATGGAGATTTGGTCAAGCATGTCTTCCATGAGGGGGTTAAGGCCCTCAAGGCCGTATATAACGTCTGCGCAACTTAGAATTGAGCGAACGCGTTCAATTTCGTTTTCACTGACCATCGTGTGTCCAGTTCCCGTTCCTCAGAGTAATTGGTTTTTGACAAAGGTTGCAAAAATTATGGTCTGCGCCGTCGTGAAGCATTGCTACAACGTTGTGCTCATATTCTTCTTTAACAACTTCTGTAAACTTCATAACCCGATAATACCCTAAAGTTTTAAAAAATCAACCATTTAAACCTTGACTAATTAACTATTTTGTGATACATTTAGTCCGTTTACTCAAACAAATTTATAGGAGACAAAAATGTCAAATACATCATCAATTGTTTCAATTGCTACTGCTTGGGCCGGTACTGCTGGCGGTGGACTTGTAATGATTAAAAAGTATGTTGCAAAGGCAGAGAAATACATTTCTAATGCGGAAAAGCAGGTAGACGAGATTATTTCAACGCTTGATGACCTTAACACAAAGTTGTCTGCACTAATTCCAGAACCCACACCTGCGCCAGCAAAAGCAAAAACGGCTGTTAAAAAGACCGCGGAACCAAAGAAGCGTTTGCGTTAATTCGCAATCCGGGGTAGTTCAGTTGGCAGAACAACCGACTGTTAATCGGTATGTCGCACGTTCAAGTCGTGCCCCCGGAGCCAATGTCATATAAAGACAAGAAAAAACAATCCGAGATGGTGTAACCGGCAACACTACAGACTTTGAATCTGTCATTCTACGTTCGAACCGTAGTCTCGGAACGTTATAAAGGAAGGAATACAATGGGAAAAAAATTAGATGAGGCCTATTACAAGATAAGGTCTCAAGCAGAACATCACATGAGGCTTTCTCAACAAAGAGATGAAGCCTATGACAAAGGTTTTGCTCAGGCTTACTATGAGGCTTTAATTATTATTACCGACATTAGAGGTTAGATGAAAAAGAAAGGTTTTTGTGAGACAGATTTTTAAATGGGATAGCCTTATGGATTATAAGGAAGAGGTTGTGCCAACAAGAACCGTTGTTCCTGAGTGGTATAAAAAAATACCAAAGAACGTTTTAATACCCGGAGACAGCAACACAAAATCAGCAAAACACTGCGTACCATTTTTAGATTCTTTAACCGCTGGGTATTCAATCTGTCTAATGACTGACATTGTGGTTGAACGAAACAGCGAAGGTGCACCAAGTCTTTATTTCTCTGACACCGATGCAGGACCAAG
>Ga0136642_1000220_pt1 | contig 34512 bp, 22 predicted proteins | sample LowCatLa1302831Y_FD_115313 | JGI IMG/M metagenome (GOLD analysis project Ga0136642, IMG submission 115313) | Freshwater microbial communities from Lower Cathedral Lake, Yosemite National Park, California, USA - 13028-31Y | ecosystem: Environmental > Aquatic > Freshwater > Lake ... | reverse complement strand
TACCAGACGCTGCGGACGTTGTGGCCGGTCTTGCTGCCGAACTTCACCTTCACGCCGTGGTTAAGCTCCTGCCAATCTCCCGTAATCAGAGTCTTCTTATGCGAGGTGTCGCCGAACCTGTCGCCCCAGGCGAAGGTGTCAGGTTTGCCGTCCGTGCCTTCGCCGTCGGTGATAATGGTAAATTCGCGGACGCCGCTCAGGTCGTAGTCTCCGCCGATCTCGAGGTCATCGAGTTTCTTACCCGCGTCTTGGTCGGTCGTGATCTCGCCGGCTTTCTCCAATTTGCAGAAGTCGTCGGCCAGCTTGAGCGTCGCGCCGGCCATGAGTTCGATCTCGATGGACTTGTCGACGTAGAGGATTGCGCGGTGCTTCTTGAGGCCATGCTGATGCAGTCCGGGCAGGAAGGTTAACTTGTCGCCCGGTGTGGCGGCATCGAGGACCGCCTGCGGATCTTCGCCTGGCTTAATCTTGAATTCCGTGGCAACGAGGGAAGTTGCGACCAGGAGCAGGAAGAGGCGCGACATGGGGAGGGCCTGAGGATTAGAGGGCCTGAGGGCCGGAGGCAAGTTGGCACAACGGCACCTCCTTGCGCTCTTTACTTCTGTCCTTAGGCCCACGGGCCCACTGATCCGCTTACTTCACAACCACCCAAATATTCCGGTAGACGACGGGGTTGCCGTGGCCTTGGAGCTGGAAGGGGCCGGGAGCGGGGACTTCGTTCTTAAAGCCGCCACCCGGGGTGGCCTTCTTGAGCTCAAGGTTATCCTGCACGATGACGCCGTTATGCTTCACGGTGAGGAAAGCGCTGCCGGTTTTCTTGCCGTCGGCATCGAACTTGGCTGCGGTAAACTCGATGTCGTAAGTCTGCCACTGGAGGGGCGGGAAGCACATGTTCACTTTGGGGGCGCTGTTCTGATAGATGCCGCCGCACTCATTATCGAGGCCCTTGAGGCCGAAACTATCGAGTACCTGAATCTCGTAGCGATCCTGGACGTAGACGCCGCTGTTGGCGCGGCCCTGGCCACGGCCGAAGGGCTTGAAGGGCAGGAGGAACTCGATGTGCATCGAGAAATCCTTGAAGGCCTGCTTCGACTTTACCCCGGCAGCGAGGAAGTTGCGTTCATCCATGTGCCCGTTGACCCAAGCATCGGCATTCTTACCATCGAAGAGGATGACGGCGTCCTTCGGTGCGGCGAGACCTTCGGTCGGGCTGCGGCGGACGATGCGCTTAAGGCCTTGTCCGAGGCTCTTGATGGTGAGCACGCCATTCTCAAGAATAGCGGAATCGACTTTATCCTGGAAGATCACCTTGTCGCCGTCGCGCTTGGCTTCGACTTCAACCTTAGCAGAGCCATCCCAGCCGGAGCCAGGGAGGCCGCCCTTGTGGAGGACCATGCGGAAATTGCCGTCGCCGAGGGCGATGATGTCGGAGCCGAATTTTTCGTTGGCGTATTCGCCCTGCAGAGGGAAATCAGGCCCGGCGGTCTCGACCGTCAGGTAGGTGGCGGGCTCGGGCGTCTTGGGCGCAGCGGGCTTGGGGGCGTCGGCGGCCTGAACCGAAGCGGCAAGGAGGAGGGCGAGCAGCCGTGAGGTGAGGGTTTTCATGGGGAAGTGGTTTTATTTCTTACCCTTGGGGTCGAGATTGGCGAGGAGTTCTTCTGCGGTGACCTTGGATTCCACGCCAATGGAGGGAACGGGGGCCTTGGCTGTCCAAAGAATGGCGTTTAACACCAATTTGCGCTGGTCGTCGTTACCCCAGTTCTTGTGGTTGTGTCCGCCGGTAAAGCCGAAACCACGGCCGCCGTCGGCGCGTTCGGTGGCCCAAGCCACGTGTTGAGGGAGTTGCTCGAGGACTTGCTTGCGGACGTCCGCATTGCCGGAGCGCTCGCCGTCTGGGAGGTTCATTTTGACGGGGGGCACGGCACTGAGAATGGGCGTGGTAGCTTGCATCCCATCCTTGAATCGCATGTGGAAGTACCACTCGTCGTGCGTCGTGAATTGATGAACGCCGTTGGTGATCGGGTGAGCCGGAAGTTTGGTGAAGCCGGCCTGCCAGTGCGGGTTGACCGACCAGAAGGGTTCGCAGTAGCCGCCCATCCATTCGAGGAATTCCGCACCGCCTTTATCCTTCCGGACTTCGGTCGCCCAGTGGATGGCGAGGAAGCCGCACCCGCGCTTCATCTGGGCGGTGAGCTGCGCGAGACGGTCTTTCTGAATCGCGGGGTGGCCGGTGTAGCCGTCGGCATAAATCACGATGGTATCCGCGCGGGCGATTTCTTCGTCAGAGGGCCATTCGGCATTCAGATGGGTTTTGACGTCGACGAGTTCTCCCGCGCCCTCGCGGAGACACTTGGCGAGCAGGAGCACGCCCGCGTTATGCTCGTGGGCACCGGGCCCGTGGCTCGGGCGGCCGGCAATCATGACGACTAACTTCTTGTCGGCGGCCAGCAGCGGGAGCTGCAGGGTCAGCAGGCTAAGGAGGAGCAGGAGGAGGCGGGTGAGCATGGGGTCGGAGATGGGTGAGGAAGGAGGGTGATAAGGTGGCAGACAGCAGTTCGGACGGGTTTACTTAGGTTCGCTGGTCTGGCGCAGGTACAGGAAAAGGCTGCGGACATCGGGCTCCTCGAGGCCGTTGAGCAAGCCTTCGGGCATGAGCGAATTCGGGCTGACGACGCGGGTCTTGATCTGGTCCTTGGCGATGACCACGGGCGCCGGGGCGCCGGGCACCTTGAGCGACAGGGTGGATTCGTTCTCGGCGCCGATGATGCCCGCCTGCAGGGAGCCGTCCTTCAGCGTGATGTACACGAGTTGGTAGTCCTTCCCGATGACCGCGTTGGGATCGATGATGTTCTGGAGTAGGTATTCCAGGTCAGTGTAGCCGCCGGTGAGGTGCGGGCCGATGTCGCCACCGGTACCGAACAACTGGTGGCAGACCCCGCACGACCCGCGGAAGAGTTCCCGGCCGCGTTTCATATCGGCACGCAGAATGGCGTCAGTACCAAGGAATTTCTTAAAGTTGGCAATCGCCGCAATTTTGGCACCGGAGCTCGCGTTGACCGTGCCCCAGTTCCTCTCAAGCCAAGCGTTCATCTGGGCGTCGTTGAAGCCGCGAATCTTGCTGGCGAGAGGCGCGGTGAGGATGTCCTTCTTGAATTTTCCTGCATCAATGGCCGCAAGCAACGCGCGGGAACTTTCGGCGCGTCCGGCGAGCGTATTGAGGGCGAGAGGGCGGACGCCTTTATCTTCATCGACGATGAATTGAATCAAGAGCGGCGCAATCCGGGTATCGTCGAACTGACTGAGGGCGATGATGGCCGGGCCGCGCAGTGCGCCAGCTTTGGCTAGGTCGAGAATCGCTGGAAGCGATTCCTTGTCATGAATCTGGGCTAGGTTGGCGAGGACGCGGGCGCGCTCAGGCACGGGTGCCTTGGGGTTGAGGAGGGTGGCGCGGAGTTGATCCAAGGCCGAGGCATTGCCGAAGGTTACGGCAATCTGGCGGGCGCTGCTGCGGACCTCGTTCGAGGGGTGCTTGGCGAGCTCGGCGTAAACCTTGGGCCACGTGGCAGGCTCTTTTAGGCGATTCTGGCCGACGAGCCCGTCCTTGATGCCGTTGAGCAAGGTGGCGCGGAGGTTCGCGTCGGCGGCGAGTAGGGCTTGGCTCAGGAGTTCGAGCTGTTCGCCCTTCGAGCCAGGTTCAACGGCAGCCGTGGCTAGTCGGCGCGCAGTGAAGTTCGCGAGCTTCGCAAAGGGTGTCTTTTGTGCGAGCGCCAGACCGCGGGCCGGGTCGGCAGCGGCGGCGGGTTCGAGTGCATACCAGAGTAGGAGAGGGATGTTCTGGTCAGACACATCCTCGGCTCGGTTGGCGAGCGGTTCAAGCCAGCTCCAGCGGTCCGCCATGGGGAGTCGCTGGGCGGCGGAGGCAATGCGACGGCGCACGACGGGGGAAGGGTCTTTCTGGCTGAGCTGGACGATGCTTTCGTAGACGCTCGCCGACGGCTTGCCGCCTTCACTGGCGCAGGTGATGGCCCAGCCCCGGACGGCGTCGCTCTTGGCTTCAAGTGTGCGGAGCAGGGTGGCTTCGGTGAGGGCGCCTTGGGCCTGCAACGTCCAGAGGGCGCGTAGTTGACGGGTGTCGTCGGCGTTCTCGAAAAGGATCTTCTCTAGCGCGGCGGTCGTGGTCGCGTTGGCGCCGCGTTCTTGCAGCAGACGACGGGCGTGGCGCACATACCATTCGTTGGCATTCAGATGATGGGCGACGAGTTTGGCGTCGGAAAGTTTGGCGAGGTCGACTTTCACGGGCTTCACGGCGTCGGTGACGATTTTGTAGACGCGGCCGTTGGAGCGGTCGGTGAAATTCATCTGCTGATGGCAAGGGACCTTGTCATACCAGTCGTTGATGAAGACGCCTCCATCCGGACCATACTGCGGGGAGAGGCCGCGGAACCAGCGGTCGGAGCTAACGCCGAAATCGATCTTCTTCTCGCTGCGATAGCCGCTGCCCGTCGGGACCATCGTCTCGCAACGAAGCTTGTTCATATGGATATCATGGAAGAAGAACTGGTCACGCCATTCGGCCGGGAAGGCGCCGCCGAGGTACACCATGGCGCCCGCGTAGGCGGCTTTCTCATAGCGGCCCCAGGCGATGGTCTTGATGTCTTCGTAGGTATGGGTGTCGGGATGCGGGCCAGCTTGGCGCTGGTAGCGCGCGCCCTGAATTGCGTGCCACATGTGGGGGATGACGCAGGCTTCGAAGAAGGCTTCGCCGTGGTCATTCCAATCCACGCCCCACTGGTTGCTACCGCCTTCGCTCCAGCGTTCAAAAATCTTTCGCGTTGGATGGAAGCGCCAGACGGCTCCTTCGATGAGGAGTCGCTCGCTGGCCGGAGCACCCGGTTTGCCTACGAGAGAGCGATTGAAAATCCCATGCGTGCCATACAGCCAGCCGTCCGGGCCCCAGATGAAGTCGTTGAGGGTCTCGTGGGTGTCAGCCATTGCCCAGCCATCGACCATAACCTGCGGTGCGCCGGCGGGTTTGGGTTCGTCGCCGTCCTTGAGCGGGATGAAGAGTAGGTTGGGCGGAGAGCCGAGCCAGACGCCGCCAAAGCCCACGGCGATGCCACTGGTGAAGGTGGCCTTGTCCCAAAAGACCGTCTGCTTGTCGAAGGTGCCGGTGCCCTTGGTGTCTTCGAGGACGAGGATGCGATCCTTGGCCACGCCAGGACTGGCAGGGTAATTGGTGTTCTCGACAATCCAGAGGCGCCCACGGTCATCGATGGTGTAGGCGATGGGTTGGACGATTTGGGGTTCGCCGACGATCAGCTCGACGCGGAAGCCGGCGGGGACCTTGAGGGCCGCGGCGGTGCCAGCCGGGGAGAGCGCGGGCTCGCTCGCAGTGGGTCGGCCTTTGTCGTTGAGCGGATCGTAGGCGGCGTAAGTGACCACCGAACAGAGGGCGAGTGCGAGCAGAGAGCGCATGGGGGTGGGGGAGCATGGCCGCGCGGCAGACGTGGCCGCAAACCCATAAAGTGGCAGGATTGCGACCGATGTCGCCCCGCTCACATTGATAAATATGAATGGTGGAACGTGACGGGTGGCGGAAGTAGCCCGTCAGATGTTCTTAGTTCTTGGTACGTCGTTTTTGGTTATTTCAGGCCGCTGACTTGAGGTAGGTAAGTCCCGCTTGGCGTCCTCTCTGTCTCGAGGTAGGGCGGGTTGTCCCTAACCCGCCCTACCCAAGACAGCTCACGCACGCTCGCAGCCTGCCAGCAGACCCCTCGCGTCTACGCGAGTATCTGCTTCACGACTTTACCATGCACGTCGGTGAGTCGGAATTGGCGGCCCTGGAAGCGATAGGTAAGGCGCTCGTGGTTGATGCCAAGGCAATGCAGGATGGTGGCCTGCAGGTCATGCACGTGCACGGGGTTATCCTGGGTATTGAAGCCGAAGTCATCCGTAGAGCCGAAACTCGTGCCGGGCTTAATGCCTCCTCCTGCCATCCAGATGGAGTAGGCCTTGCCGTGGTGGTCGCGTCCGTATTTTTCGCGATTGGCACCGCCTTGGGCGTAAGGGGTCCGGCCGAATTCACCGCCCCAGATGACGAGGGTGTCATCAAGCATGCCACGTTGTTTGAGATCCTTGACGAGCGCGGCGGCGGGTTGGTCGACATCGCGAGTCATTTTCGGCAGGAGGTCCTGTAAACTGCCGTGGTGATCCCAGTCGCGGTGGTAGAGTTGGATGAAACGGACGCCTTTTTCAGCGAGCCGACGGGCGAGCAGCGCATTACGTGCAAACGAACCGGGTGTATTCACGTCGGGGCCATAACTATCCATGACGGTCTTGCTCTCGCCTTTCAGGTCCATGAGCTCGGGCACGCTGGCCTGCATGCGGTAGGCCATCTCGGCTTGGCTGATACGCGCACTGATTTCCGGATCGCCGGCCTGGGCAAGGTTGATACGGTTGAGCTCGTTGACGCCTTCGAGCATGGCTTTACGTTGATCACGCGTGAGCCCGTCGGGGTCTCGTAAGTAAAGCACGGGTTCACCGGCGCCACGGAACTGCACGCCTTGGTGCGCACTCGGCAGGAAACCGCTGCCCCAGAGTCGGGCGAGCAAGCCTTGGCCAGACTTTTCCTTATTGACTGAGATGAGGACGACAAACGAGGGGAGGTTGTCGTTCATGCGACCGAGGCCGTAGTCCGTCCAAGCCCCCATGCTGGGACGGCCAGGTAATTGACTGCCGGTCTGGAAGAAGGTGATCGCGGGGTCGTGATTGATCGCCTCGGTGTGCATCGAGCGAACGAGACAGATGTCATCGGCGATGCCGCCGATGTGCGGCAGGAGTTCGCTGAGCTCGGTGCCGCTTTGGCCGTGGCGCTTGAACTTATAGCGTGAGGGTTGGCAGGCGAGGCGGGTCTGCGAGGCCACCATGCCGGTGATGCGCTGGCCGCGCCGGATGGAGTCGGGGAGGTCTTTGTCGAACTGCCGCTCGAGTTCGGGCTTGGGGTCGTAGAGGTCGAGGTGCGAGGGGCCGCCCGATTGGAATAAGCAGATGACGCGCTTAGCCTTGGGTGCGAAGTGGGGGAGCCCAGGCAGGCCGTTGATATGCGGATCATCGGCGACACTGCTTGAAGCGCACCCGCCGAGGAGGTGAGCCATCGCCCCCGCGCCTAGGCCGAGGCCGGTCTTTTGCAGGAACTCCCGCCGCGAATGCATGTTCTCGAATTGATGGCAGGACATGTCGGTCAGTTCTTGGTGATGGTTTCGTCCAGCGTGAGAATCATGTTCGCGACGCCGGCGGCGGCGGCGAGTTCGACGGCTGAGAGGGTAGAGTCCGGGACGGAAGTGCCGACCTTGATGACTTTAGCGGCATCGTCCGGCCGCGCCGTAAAGTCGGCGCGCAGTTTGGCGAGTGAGCGGACGAGCACGCGGGTTTCGTTTACCGTCGGCGCCCGCCCCGTGGCGAGTTGGAAGGCATAGGCTGTCCGAGAGGCATCATTGGCCCCGCCTTCTTTCAGCATGCGTTCACCCAGTTTGCGCGAGGCTTCGAGGTAGCCGGTCTCATTCCAGAGGACGAGGGTTTGGAGAGGCGTGTTGGTGCGAGAGCGGCGCGCACTGCAGAATTCGCGATCCGGTGAATCAAACGTCAGCATGGCGGGATGCGGGACGGTGCGCTTCCAGAAGGTGTAGAGGCTGCGACGATAAAGGTCTTCGCCTTTATCCTCAATCCACTTGGTGCTAGGGTAATCCGCTCCGACGACAATACCTTCGTAGATGCCGGCGGGTTGGTACGGCCGAACGCTCGGTCCGCCGATTTTGTTGGTGAGCAACCCCGCGATGTCGAGCGCCTGGTCGCGAATGATTTCGGCGGGCAGTCGCACGCGCGGCCCTCGGGCAAGTAAGCGATTCTCCGGATCCCGGGCATAGAGCTCAGGCGACGCATCGCTGGTTTGGCGGTAGGTCGAGGAAAGGATGATAGACTTAAAAAACCCTTTCACGTTCCAGCCGCCGTCGACGAAGTCGCGAGCGAGGGTGTCGAGCACCTCGGGGTGGCTGGGCCATTCGCCCTGGGTGCCAAAATCTTCGACGGACTTCACGAGACCGATGCCGAAGAGCTGGGCCCAGAAGCGATTGACAACGACCCGGGCGGTGAGGGGATGGCGGGGTTGCAGGAACCAGCGGGCGAGCCCGAGGCGATTCTTGGGGGCATCCGCGGGCCAGGGTGCAATCAAGTCTTCCGGTACGCCCGCCGCGACCTTGTCGCCGTGGGCGTCATATTGTCCGCGATTGAGGACGAAAGCCTGCCGGGGCACCGGCAACTCCTCCATGACCATAGTTGTGGGGAGGTTGCGAGCGAAGGCGAGTCGTTCGGCCCACCGGGTATCTCGCTCGACTTGGAGTTTCTGGGTAGAGGCGGTGCGGCGACGATAGGCGGCGAGCTCGGCGGAATGGTTCGGCGACTTGCCTGAGGCCTGTAGGGAGAAGGCTTCGCGCACTTGTTCGGGTTTGAGGATGCTGGCGTAGGTGCGGAATTCGCCGATGTCCCCAATGAAGGGCGGTGATTTGCCGTCATTACCTAAGAACCAATCACGCTTGCCGGGAGCACCAGACACCCCGTCGTGGCGAATATGCATCGGGAGTTCTTCGCCATCGAGGAAGAGGCTGATGCTCGCGGCGTTTTCTTTGCCTTGAATGAGTACGGCAACCTGATGCCATTCACCGGAGGTGATTTTAGCACCGACGGTGCGGACAATCGTCGCGTAGGCGGGATGCTTTTGGCTGGCGGTCCATTCGAGCTCACCGTCACACAGGCGAAGTTCGCGGCCGTTACCGTAACTCGTTGCGGCGGGGCTGCCAGAGCGATCAAGGGCGACGAGGAGAGGCGCGTCGGAGGGGTTACCCGCTCCGGCCTTGAACCAAAGGCTGAGGGTTGTCCCGCGTTTGGCATCGATGTCGGAATCTTTGGCAGTCACCCGCGCACCCGGCGTCAACTTGGGGTCGGGTTTCTTTGGGTCAGGTAAGAGCGGCTTCATCAGGCGGGCCTGAAGTTTGGTGTCATCTGCGGCGATTTGCTGACGAAGGGCCGCCTGCCCATGCGTGTCGGCAACGAGTCGGTCGAGGCGCGCATCCAATGCCGCGATGGCCGCGTCCATCTCCTTCAGTTTGGCTTGTTGTTCGCGCGTGGGGGTGACGAGGAGCGGCACGGCGTTGGCGATGCGTCCGTCTTCCCCGTATTCGAGCACGTTGTTGAAGAAGGCGAAGAAGCGGTAGTAATCCTTCTGGGTAATCGGGTCGAACTTGTGGTCATGGCAACGGGCGCACTCGGTGGTGAGGCCGAGGAGGGCAGTGCTCGCAGTGCGTACGCGATCGGCGACGTATTCCACGCGATACTCTTCCTCGATGATCCCGCCTTCGCTATTGATGACGTGATTGCGATTGAAGGCGGTGGCGATGCGTTGATCGAGGGTGGGCGTGGGGAGTAGGTCCCCCGCAAGTTGTTCGGTTACGAAGCGATCGAAGGGGAGGTTAGCGTTGAAAGACTCGATAACGTAGTCGCGCCAGCGCCACATCGTGCGGCCAGAGTCGTTATTAAAGCCATGTGTGTCGGCGTAGCGGGCGACATCAAGCCAGTCTTGGGCGAGGCGTTCACCGAATCGGGGGGAAGCGAGGAGTCGTTCCGCTGCCGAGGCGTACGCCGCCTCGCCGTGGCGGAGGGTATCTCGCTCGAAGAGGGCGATGTCGGTCGGGGTCGGCGGCAGGCCGGTGAGGTCGAGCGAAGCTCGACGCAGCCAGACGCCTGGCTTGGCTTCCGCGGACGGTCTCAGCTTTTCAGCGTCGAGTTTGGCTAATACGAACCGATCAAAAGGTTGGCGAGCCCAGGTGCGATCCGTGAGGGCGGGGCTGGGTGCTTTCTCGGGCGGGATGAACGCCCAATGTTTTTCATACGGCGCACCTTGGCTGATCCAGCGTTTGATGAGTTCAATCTGCGCCGGGGTGACTTTCCGATTTGAGGCCGGCGGCGGCATCTGGTCATCTGGATTATGCGTTAACAGACGCTTGATGATTTCGCTCTTCTCCGGATGTGCCGGGATAATTGCGAAACCGCTATCGTGTTCCATCAGGGCTTCGGCGCGGACATCCAGACGTAGCTTAGCCTCGCGATGCTTGGGGTCCTGTCCGTGGCAGAAGAAACAGTTCTCCGACAGAATTGGCCGGATGTCGCGGTTGAAACGGATTTCCTCGGCGGAAAGAGCTGATAGTGAAATGAGAATTAGCGAGAGCGAACGGGACATCGGTTTAGGGCTGGGCTGTTTAGGGTGCTTTATTCTTGGTTCTGAATTTATCCTACCCGTTGTCTGTAATGTCGGTCTCGTTTGTGGCGGCTGAAAAGGGTGAGCTTTCTTGCCCGGACTTATCTTTGATACTCAATACTCGATACTCTGTACTCTCGTCGTCACGCGAGTATGTCGCGGACGACGTGACCATGGACATCTGTGAGGCGGTAGTCGCGGCCTTGGAAGCGATAGGTTAGGCGTTCGTGGTCAAAGCCGAGCAGGTGCATGATGGTGGCCTGCAAGTCGTGGACGTGAACCTTATCCTTCACCCCAGCGAAGCCCATTTCATCGGTCTCGCCGAACTGGAAGCCGCCCTTCACGCCGCCGCCCGCTATCATGATGGTGAAGCAATCGGGGAAGTGATCGCGCCCGAGGACCTGGCCTCCGGCGGTGCGTCCTTCGCGGAAGGGGGTGCGGCCGAATTCGCCGCCCCAGACGATCAGGGTATCGTCAAGCAGTCCGCGCTGTTTAAGATCGTTGATCAGTGCGGCGACCGGCTTGTCCGTCGCGGCCATCTTCGCAGTGAGTCCGTCGCGAATGTCTTCCCTTGGGTTGGTGCCGTGGAAATCCCAGCCCCAGTCGAAGAGGTGCACGAAGCGCACGCCTTTCTCAACAAGTCGGCGGGCGAGCAGGCAATTGTTGGCGAAGCTGGATTCACCGGGCCTAGCGCCGTAGGCTTCGAGCGAGGCCGGCGACTCTTTGGAGATGTCCATCACTTCGGGCACGCTGGTCTGCATGCGGAAGGCGAGTTCGTATTGGGCGATGCGGGTGACGGTTTCGGCATGACCCAGTTCGTCCTGTTGGCGCTGGTTGAGGTCCTTCAGCGCATCGAGCGTGGCGCGACGGAGGTCGCGCGTCATGCCAGGAGGATCGTTGGCGAAGAGCACGGGGTCGCCCTTGCTGCGACACTGTACGCCTTGGAAGACGGAAGGGATGAAGCCCGAACCCCAGCAGCCTTGGCCTCCGCTGGGCTGCACGCCGTTGGAGATCATGGTGACGAATCCAGGGAGATCCTGGTTCTCGGTGCCGAGTCCGTAGGTGGCCCACGAACCGAGCGAGGGACGACCTTGGCGGGCGTGGCCGGTGAAGAGGAGAAGCTCGGCCGGAGCGTGGTTGAACTGATCGGTGTGCATCGCCTTGAGCAATGTCACTTCGTCCGCGACTTTCTGGAAATTCGGGACGGCGTCGCTCATCCAGAGGCCGCCTTTTCCGTATTGATTGAAGGTGCGCGGTGAGCCCATGAGCTTGGGCACGCCACTCGTGAACGCAAAGGTGCGTCCCTTGAGGAAGGAGTCCGGGCAGTTCTCGGTATTTCGTTTTACGAGTTCTGGTTTGTAGTCGAAGATGTCGAGGTTGGGTGGGCCGCCCGACATGTGCAGGTAGATGACGCGCTTGGCTTTCGCTTTAAAATGCGGCTTCCGCGGGGCCAGTGGATTATCGTTGGAGGTCTGGGAACCTTCGGCTTTGAGGGCGTGCAGGGCGATGGCCCCGAGGCTGAACTGGCCGACGCTGCTGAGGAAGTGGCGACGCGTCTGCAGTTGCAGTTGGGCTTCGCGAATGGAGTTAATCATTTTTTAAAGGCTTAGGGTTAGAGTTAAGGGGCGGGCTGAGGGGCTCAGCGGCGCATGAGGAACTCGTCGAGGTTCATGACCACGCTGCTGACGGCGGTCCAGGCGGCGAGGGTGGGCAGATCGGCGCCTTTATCGGCTGGGCCAAGTGGGTCGGTGGCCATTTTGGTGGCGAGCGGGACGTTCGCTTTGTACTCCGCGAGCGAGCGGCTGAGCAGCGTCTTCAACGAAGCGAGCTCATGGGCATCTGCCTGACGGGCGAGGCATAGGGAGAAGGCGAGCTGTAGCCGGCTTTCATCGGTGGTGCCGCCTTCCTTGAGCAAGCGGCGGGCCAAGCCTTGGCTGGCCTCGACGAAGACGGGGTCGTTCAAGGTGACAAAGGCTTGCAGGGGTGTGTTGGAACGTCCGCGGCGCACTACGCAGGTTTCGCGATTGGGTGCATCAAATGTAGCGAAGCTGGGGTAGGGCGTGCTGCGCTTGGTCTCGGTGTAGAGGCTGCGGCGGTGTCGCTCCTCGCCCGCACTGGTGGCCCAGTCTCCGGAACCGCCGAAGGCGATGCTCAATCCGAGGTTCGGGCGCATGGGTCGCACGGGGACGCCGAACATCTTGGAGTTGAGCAACCCGCTGACCGCTAAGGCTTGGTCGCGTAGCATCTCGCCAGAGGGGCGGAAGCGAGGCCCGCGGGCGGCGAAACGATTATCTGGGTCCAACTCATTGAGCTTCGCATTGCTCGCGGCACTCTGACGGTAGGCTCGGGTGTTGAGGATGAGGGCCAGCATCTTCTTGGTGTCCCAGCCACTTTCGACGAGCGTCGCTGCCATCCAATCCAGCAACTCAGGATTAATGGGTAGGTCACCCTGGCTCCCGAACTCTTCACTCGTCCGGACAATGCCGACGCCGAAGAGGGTTTCCCAAAGCCGATTCACGGTCACGCGAGCGGTTAAAGGGTTCTGCGGGCTGACAATCCAGCGGGCGAAACCGAGGCGATTCTTGGGGAATGTTTCATTCCAAGCGGAGAGATTCTTGGGCACGCCTTCGTTGACTTCGTCGCTAAGGGCCTGCCAGTTGCCCCGGAGCTGGATGAAGGTCTTCCGGCGTTGGGCGGCCGGCAGGTCCTGCATGATCGGCACCGTCACGGGTTTCGAATCGGCAATCTTCTTCTTGAGGTCGTCGGCGATGCCGCGTTCAGCCTTGGTCGCTGGGGAAATATTCCGCACATAGTAATCGCTAATGACTTTATCCTGAACCTTGGTGCGCTTCTCTTTCGACACATCGAGCGCAGTTTTGACCGCTCGCTCGGCCACGTTGGGTTTTTTGGCCAACCAAGCTTCGAGGCCTTCCAAGGCAGCAGGATTTGGCTTCTTGAAGGCGGCTTCCGCCGCGGCGGCTTCCTTCGTCCATTGGTCGCGCTGCGCTTTGACGCCGGGTGGGTAGATTTCGTGGAGGGGCACCTCGTTCGACTTATCACTGTCCGCACTCTGATTGAGGAACGCGTAGGATTGGAAATACTCGGCGTTAGTGATGGGGTCGTACTTGTGCGTGTGGCATTGCGCACAGGCCATGGTGGTGCCCATGAAGACGGCATAGGTCGTGTTGACGCGGTCGATGACGGCGGCGACGCGGAATTCTTCATCGCTGGTGCCGCCTTCGTTCTGGGTCATCGTGTTGCGATGGAAAGCGGTGGCGATGATCTGCTCCTCGGTAGGATTAGGCAGGAGGTCGCCCGCCATCTGTTCGACGGTAAATTGATCGAAGGGCTGATTCTTGTTCAGGGCCTTGATGACCCAATCGCGATACGCCCAGATCTCTCGACCCGGGTCGCTCGGATACCCTGCGCTATCCGCGTAACGGGCGAGGTCGAGCCACTGGCGCGCCCAGTGTTCGCCGTAAGCAGGCTTGGCGAGGTAGTAGGCGACGATGTCCTCATGCTTGGTCGAAGCCAAGCGAGTGAGCTCATCGAGGGTCGGAGGCAATCCGGTAGTATCGAGCGCGAGCCGGCGGATGAGGATGTTCTTCGGGGCTTCGGCGGACCAGCTCAGGCCTTCCTTTTTCTGCCGCTCGGCGAGGAAGGCATCGATGGGGTTGGCTTCGCCGTTCTGCGGGACGGCTGGACGAACTACCGGCTCATAAGACCAGTGGCGGCCCCAGGGCGCGCCTTGCTTGATCCATTCTTTGAGTAGGGCGATTTGGGCAGGCGAGATGGTCTTGTGCTGCTTGGGCGGCGGCATGACTTCTTCCGGGTCCTTGGATTCAAGGCGCTTGATGAGTTCGCTCGCCTCAGGCTTCCCGGCTACGATGGCGAAGGTGCCCTTGTGGTCGCCTTTGGCGTCCTTCTCGTCATCGAGGCGCAGTTTCGCCTTTCGCGCTTTTTCGTCGGGCCCGTGGCAGGCGATGCAGTTCTCGGACAGGATGGGACGGATGTCCTTACTGAACTCGAGTTTACCGTCCGCCGTGCGGGCGGAAAGGGAGGCGGCGGCCAGTAGGACGCCGAGCAAAAGAATGGCCTTGGGGGGCATGGGGAATGGGACAGGCGACGGAGCAGGGGAGTTCCGTCAACTGGGATTTAAAGGAGACCGCCTTTTCGGGGATTTCAACCCCAACCTCGTGACTAATTCGGATGTAAGGTCGTCCTTTTCCGCCCGAGCAGCCTTTAGCGGTCGGCCTTCAGGTAGGCAATGGACAGCGGAACCTGCACCAGCGAGTGGGAGCTCTCGTCTTCTAGGTAGAAATGCTTCACGCCGGCCTTCTTGGCAGCGGCGAAGATGGCGAGCTGGTCGAGCTGGCCGGTGCCGAGGGTGACGTCGTTATCCGAGTCATATTTATGGCCCCAGGTGCGTGGTAGCCCCTTGCGGACATCCTTGACGTGCATGAGCGGGATGCGGGCACCGTATTTCGCGAAGAGCGCGGCGGGATCCGCGCCGGGTAGGTAGGCCCAGAGTACGTCGAGTTCGAAGCTCACGTCTTCGAGGCGCGTCTGTTCGAGGATGAAGTCGTACAGCGTGCCTTGGCCATCAGCGACGAATTCCATGCCGTGGTTATGGAGTACAAAGGTGAGGCCGTGCTTTTCGCGGAGCTGTTGGCCCATGGCGTTCATCTCGGCGACGCGTTGGGTAGCTTCAGCCTTATCGAACGGCTTCTTGCCGGACGGCAAAGAGACACGGACATATTGGGCGCCGAGGGTCTTGGCGACGGCGGCGACTTCATCGGTCTTCTTGAGCACGTCGTTGTAAGGGGCGCCGTAAGAGGAGCAGGCGATGCCGCGGGCATCCATGAAGGCGCGGATCTTGGCCGGCTCTTGGCCGAAGAGATTCGACATCTCGATATCCGCGATGCCGAAACCTTTTACCTTGTCGAAGGTGCCCGGCATGTCGGCCTTGAACTCATTACGGAAAGTGTACGAGACGACGCCTGGGGTACGGTCAAGCAGTGGGGCGGCGACGGCGGTCGCGAGGGAGCAGAGGAGGGCGAGGAGGCGGAGCATCTTAGGAACTAGAGTATGGAGTATTGAGTATGGAGTATAGGCCGGAGTGCTGGGTAGGGATGACCAGCCCGGTCGTCCGCGGGGGCTAACAGACACCACCTACCTCTTATGCTTCTCCAGGATCTTCTTCAATTCCGCCGGGTCGGCGCCGGGCCGGAGGCGGTGCATGATGACTTCAAGGTCGCGGGTGCCGCGGGTCAGGGACGGTTCGATGCTGGTGCCTTCGCCGTAGTCGTTCCAGGTGGCGATCTGTACGATCGGCGATCCGGAATTCATCGCGAGGTCGAAGGATTCGGCGAAGGTCTTGCCGTCGCGGTAATCGATCGCGCCGTAGCTCTTGCCCGCGCCGGCTTGTGCGTAGAAGTCGCGATAGCCCGGGAAAGCGACGGCGACGAAGGGCCGGTCGGCTTTCCGCTCGCCGGCGTAAAGCCCCGCGTGCTCCGCGGACCAGGTGGCGGCCGTCACGGACTTGCCTTCGCTGACGGGCACCCATGCGAAGGCGCCGTCGACACCGGGGCGGCGGCTGAGGTGGGGCAGGGCAAAGGTAAACGGGTTTTGCTTCAAGTTCGCGCGGATGGCGGACCATTCGGCCTCCTCGAGGTATTGCGGACCGAAGATCATCAGCAGAGGGCGGTTGGCGAGTCGGACGTACGCGGGATCCGTCAGCCAATGCTCATCGGCCCACGCGAACGAGGCGGCGACTTTCGCGGTGGCCTGCGCCCGGGTAAGCCGCCCTTCCTTCATAAAGCGATGGCCGGGATTGTCTTCGACGCAGAGCGCGAACTTCAGGCCGGCCTGCTTGAGCTCGGCGATGAGTAAAGTCGTGTTCCGATGGATCATCGCGTAATCGGCGAAGCCGTCAGGTCCGTTCCAATCGATGATCGCGCCGTCGACACCCGCGGCCTTCATGAGGGCCATCTGGGTGGCGATGACCGCCGGATCGCCCGAGTCGTAGGGCCCGAGCAGCGGCCGGTCGTGCGTGGCCAGCGCGCCCTTGTCCGGATCGGTCCGGTCCATGGTCCAATGCCAACCCCAGCGTCCGCTGACGGCCTTGCTTTCGAACCAGGGCATCACGTGGATCAAGACCAAGGGACGCGGAGCGCTCGCCGGGGGCAGCGCCTCGGCGGCGCCAAGCCAGACCAAGGAGATTAGGAGCAGGATAGCCCAGGTGCGCATGGGGCAAGTAGACGCTGGTCCGGTTGGCCCTTCAACCCCCAAGCAGGAGACCCCGAGGACATCGAAATATCCCCGGGGTCTTTAAATTGGTCGGGCAGGAGAGATTTGAACTCTCAGCCTCTGCTACCCGAAAGCAGCGCTCTACCAGATTGAGCCACTGCCCGACACGAGCATTGAGTATAGACCAATCGGCGGGGGTGTTTTCAAACAAATTCCGACGAGAAAAGGGCGAGGGGTGATGGACTTCGGCGCATTTCGGCCCAAGTTAACGGGGATGCACCTTACGGTAAGACGTTCCGCTGACCGCGGTTTTGCTGACCACGGCTGGCTGGTCGCCCGACATAGCTTCAGCTTCGCGGATTATTACGACCCGGCCCACATGGCCTTCCGTTCCCTCCGCGTCATCAATCAGGACTTGGTCGCGCCGGGCATGGGGTTCCCGACGCACGGCCATAAGGATATGGAAATCTTCACTTACGTGCTGGAGGGCGCCATCGAGCACAAGGACAGCATGGGTAACCACGCCCAGCTCAAGCCGGGCCAGATCCAGGTCATGAGCGCCGGCAGCGGCGTGAAACACAGTGAGTTCAATCCCTCGAAGACCGAGCGACTGCACCTCATCCAGGTCTGGATCATGCCCGACCAGGCCAACCTCAAGCCGCGTTATGCGGAATGGACGCCCACCGCGGAGCAGCTCGATGCGCCTAAGGTACTCATCATTTCCAACGACGGACGCGAAGGTTCGGCGCGCATCAGCCAGGATGCCGATGTCTATCGCGTGAAGACGAAGTCCGCCGGCACGGTCTCCCATGGACTGCGTCAGGGCAGGGGACTCTGGTTCCAGCTGATCGGCGGCGACGTCGAGGTCGGTGGCGTGACGCTTTCGCCCGGCGATGCGGTCCGCTCGGAAGACGCCGGCACCTTCTCCTTCCAGTCCACCGGCCCTATCGAAGCACTCCTGTTCGATCTCGCCTGAACTATTCTAACATTCCCCTATACTCCATACTCCAAACTCAATACTCTGATCTTATGTCCACCCCCAATATCCCTCAGAAGTCCCCCATCCCCGTGCTCGTCGAAGCCGGCAAGACCTATTACTGGTGCTCGTGCGGCCACAGCAAGACCCAGCCGTTCTGCGACGGCGCCCATAAGGGTTCCGCGTTCTCGCCGGTGCCTTACACGGCGGAAGCGAATGGCACGGTCTACTTCTGCGCCTGTAAGCACTCCAAGAAGGGTGCCCTCTGCGACGGTTCCCATAAGGCCCTCTAAACTTAGCCCTTTCACCCGGCCCCATTTAAGTTAACCTGACTTCGCTATGAAAAAAACCCCCTCCATCGCGGCCATCCTCCTCGGTCTGGCCTTCGTGTTCTTCGGCCTGAACTTCTTCGCCCACTTCGTGGTGGTGCCCAGCCCCCCCGCTGGCACGCCTGCCGCCGCCTTTCTCGGCGCGATGTATGGCTCCGGTTACCTGACCCTCGTCAAGGTGCTGGAAATCCTCGGCGGTGTCCTGTTGATTGTGCCGCGCACCCGCGTCCTCGGCCTGATTCTCGTCGGCGCTATCCTGTTCAACATCGCCTGTGTCCACCAGTTCTTCTTCGGCGGCCTCAAGGATCCGACCGTCATCGGCCTGATCATCCTGGCCCTTCTCGTGACTTGGTCCAAGCTCTGCGCTCTCTGGTGCGTGAACTCCTGTGGCGCCAGCTGCTGCAAGCAAGAGGGCTCCGAAGGTTCCTGCTGCTCTTCCGAGAAGCCTGCCTCGACCGGTTGCTGCGGCGGCAAGTAAGCCTCCTCGGCGTCACGAATCAGCCCCCGACCTCGGGGGCTTTTTTGTGTGTAAGGATACAGTCGTTGCCTCTTGGTAGGGATGGCTGTCCCCAGCCGTCCGTTCGCAGACCGACATGCGTAGCTCGCCGCCTATACTCGATACTCTCGCACTTCCTCTCGCTGCCCAATGGTGGGCTCGGAGAGCCACGCCCCTACCTTGAGACCGCGGCAAAAATAATGAACCAAGAACGAAGAACACGCCTAGCCCTGCCTCTCCCGCCACCCGCCACCTGGGGCTGCCACCTGCCACCCGAAACGCTGCCGCTTGGTCTTTATTTAACCGCTTTGAGAATGGCGTCCGCAATCGCCGCCATCCCACGATCACCGGGGTGATTGGCTACGCCGGCGTGCTTATAGGGGCGCTCCGATCGACCGTAGTTCTGCTCATCTTTCCCTAAGGCGCTGATGTCCACGAACGTGCCGCCGACGGCTTCGCAGGCCTTGCGCATCGCAGTATCTTTAGCTTCGTTCGCCCAGAAGCTGCTCCGCACGATAATGGCGGCCTGAGGGTTGGACTTGAGGGTCTTCAGCAAGGCGGTGACTTGTTCCTGATACTTGGCCTGGTCAGCGGGGGCCTTCAGTGCGGCGACATTTTCGCCGATGCATAGGATAACGAGGTCGGCCTTGAAGGCGGCGGCATCCTTAAACTTGCCAGCAATGTCATAGTCGAGGTGGTTGCGTTCAAAGTCAGCGACGTTCTTGACCATGGTCACGGGCGTCGCGCCTTGCTTGGCGGCGAGGGCTTTCGTCACGAGGTGGACGTAATCCTTGTCCTCCGAAGTCGCCGCCATGCCCCAGTTGCCGTGCCAATCAATATCGGCCTTGGGTCCGTGCAACGTGATGCTGTTCCCGACGAAAAGAATCTTCTGCGGGGCGAGCGTTTCAGCTGAAGCGCTCGAAGCGAAGCAGAGCAGGGCGGCTAGGGCGAAGCGGAAGCGAAACATGTCAGGGTTGGTTTGGGTTACGGTTACCTTTTCTCCTGCCAAGTCGCCTTGAGCGAGGCCCAGACGCGGCCGACCAAGAAGACGCAGGCGGCGAGCACGAGGGCATGGCCGACGGTCCAATACCATTGGACCTTCGGGTCGGCGGCATGCAACAGGCCGAAGATGCAGAAGGCACCAGCCGCCGATAGAAACAGCATCCGCACCGCCAGCAGGAAAATGAGCATGTACTTCACGGGTGCAAGTTGGGTTGCTCGCCCAAGGTCGTCAAGGACGCCTCACGTGCGGGTAAGGACGGCTCTCCGGTCATCCTTAGACTGCTTTGTGGTAGGGCGGATTGTCCCTAACCCGCCGTTCGCGGACTAATAGGCGTACCTCGCACGACATTCTATTCTCTCTCCGTTCAACGGCGGGCTTGGAGAGTCACGCTCTACCATGTCCCCCCACGCGTCCGTCGGCCGCTTTTACTTCAAGGTGAGGGTCAGCCGTCGCAGGTCCATGACGCTCTTACCCGGAATATCGATGGCGCGCAGTTTTAATTCGCCTTTGCCAGGCTCGAGTTTGATTTCACCTAGCTTGAGGGAATGAAAATCTTTCATGATCGATTCGCCGTGCTCACCGCGGGGGACGACATCTTGACCCGTCAAGAGTGGCGGGTCCCATCCCGCGACGATCTTGCCGCGTAGGCGTGATTCTTCGAAGGTGAGTTCCACGGTGGAACCAGCGTCCGCTAGCGGGCAGGTATAATCGACGGTGATCACATAGGTGCCGGCGGTGACGACTTCGATGTTCCACGTCGCCGCATCGGTGGTCTTCGTCCAGTTGACGAAATAAGAAGAGTTGGGTGCCTTGGAACTACGTCGCATCTCGCCGTGCGGTTCACCATCGCGCGCCGGCAGCATCGTGGCCGGGAATTCCCGGTAGCCGATGGAAAGGGGGCGTGGATCGACCGCGTTGCCGGGTCCTTTGCCCGCTGGGCCAATGTCTAACTCTTTACGCCAGGCGACGACCGCCAAACTGAGTTCCTTCGCGAGCCCAGGCTCTTTGTCTTGAATGGGGGTGACTTGGCCGGGGTCGGCGACCATGTCGTACAGGTTGCCTTTGTTGTCCAGGCGATGGGTCTGCGTGCGTACGCTGACATGATTGGCCCAAGTGTTAAAGATGCGGCGAGGTGCCCAGTCCGCATCCAGCCCGCGTTGCAGCAGTGGGGTGAGGTCGCGTCCGTCTAGGGGCTTGTCGCCCACGCGCTTGATGCCAGCCAGTGCATGCAGGGTGGGGGCGAGGTCGATGACGCTGGCGATATTCTGCACTTGGGTGCCGGCGGCGATTTTGCTCGGCCAGCGCACGAACAGCGGTGAGCGAACCCCGCCTTCATCAGTCGAGGCCTTGACGCCTTTCATGCCGCCATTCCAGCGTGCGGTATTCGGACCGTTATCGGAGAAGTAAACGACGATGGTGTTCTCCTCGAGTCCGAGGGACTTGAGTTTTTCGAGGATACGGCCGACGTTACGATCCTGATTCTCAACCATTGCGAGCGCGCAGCGCGTCGCGTCAGGAATTTCGGCCTGGGCGTTGGTGGCCTGCTGGCTGATGGGCATATCCTTAAAGCGTGCCCAATCCGCGGGCGGTACGGAGAACGGCGAGTGCGGCGTGGTGAAGGGCACGTAGCACACAAAGGGTTTCGCCTTGTTCCGTTCAATGAACTGCACGGCTTTGTCCGTAAGTACGTCCACGATGTAGCCGTGGGTGCGCTCCATGACGCCGTTGTGCTCAAGCGGGGCGTCAAAGTATTCGCCCCAATGGCCGGAGGTGTAGCCCCAGAAGGTGTCGAAGCCGCGGGCGAGCGGATGGTACGGCCACTGGCTGCCGTTATGCCATTTGCCGAAGATGCCGGTGACGTAGCCAGCGGCCTTGAAAGATTCGGCAAAGGTATGCTCGTCCAGATTCATGCGCTCCTGTCCGGTAGAAACGCCGTAGACTCCTGTCCTTCGGTGGTAGCGGCCGGTCAGGAGTTCAGCACGCGTGGGAGAGCAGACGGGCTCGACGTAGAAGCGATTGAAGTGCACTCCGGTCTGGGCGATCGAATCGATGTGCGGGGTGGCGAGCTGCTTGTTGCCGTTGTACGAGTAATCACCCCAGCCGGCATCATCCGCCAGCAGGATGACGACGTTCGGCTGCGTCGCGGCTGATGCAGTAACGGTCAGCCAAAGTGCGAGGAGGAGGCGCATGGGGTTAGCCCATGCTTAGAGGGCCGGATGATAGGAGGCAAGGAAGGCGAGCGATAATTAACTGTATCTAGGTAGGGGCAGTACTACGTGCGGCCCCTGGTTTTTGCCTCTGTCTCTCCTGCGCTCCCAAACGCTAACCCCCGCGACCCCGCCGCGGTCTGGTCCTCCTGTCCTCGATTACGCCCCATGTCCCCTTGTCACCTTGCCCGCGTGCCCACTCGAAGGCTCCGCCTTCGCTGGTAGGGACGCCTGTCCCCAGCCGTCCGTTCGCGGAAAGACGCGCGTAGCTCGATCGACTTCCTATTCTCTGCCGCTGCCTCGTCTGTATTCCCAATCGCTAACCGCCAACCGCTTCCACCTCGCGGCTCCGCCGTCCCTACCTTGAGACCGCTGCAAAAAACAATGAACCAAGAATGAAGAACACGCCTAGCCCTGCCTCTCCCGTGCCCCCATGTCACCGTGCCCCCCTTGTCCACTTCGCTTAAGCGAGAATCTCTTTAATGACCTTACTTTGCTCGACGCCGGTAAGCTTGGCGTCGAGGCCTTGGAATTTCACGGTGAAGGCATCATGTCGGATGCCGAGCTGCTGGAGCATGGTGGCATGGAGGTCATGCACGGTGCAGATTTTATCCATGGCGGCGTAGCCGAGTTCATCCGTCGCCCCGTGCGTCAGGCCGCCCCGGATGCCCGCGCCCGCGAGCCACATGGACATGGCCTTGTTATGATGGTCTCGTCCGATGGGGCCTTTGTCGCCCTGCTTCATGGGGGTGCGTCCGAATTCACCGCTCCAAACAATCAAGGTGTCTTCGAGCATCCCGCGCTGCTTGAGGTCGATAATCAAGGCCATGCAGGCGCGGTCGACTTCCTTGGCTCGTAACGGGAGTTCTTCGCGCAGGAGGCTGTGGTGATCCCAATCGCGATGGTAAAGCTGAATGAAACGGCTGCCCCGTTCGGCTAGGCGGCGAGCGAGTAAGCAGTTCGAGGCGAAGGTGCCATCGCCAGGCTGACAGCCATAGAGTGCGAGGGTCTTTGCCGATTCGCCAGTGACATCCATGAGTCCCGGTACGCTGGCCTGCATCTTAAAAGCCATCTCATACTGGGCGATGCGCGTGCTGATTTCGGTGTCGCTGACGGCCGTGGCCCGGATCTGGTTGAGCGCATTGATCGCCTCGACGTCGCTTCCTTGAGCGTCCCGGGAAACGCCCGGCGGATTATTGAGGTAGAGCACGGGGTCGCCCTTGGACCGCAACTGGACGCCTTGATGCTTAGAGGGCAGGAAGCCACTGCTCCATTGGCGGGCCGCAATGGGCTGCGGCGAACGGCCTTTACCCGTCGAGACGAGTACCACGAAGCCAGGAAGGTCCTCGGCTTCGCTGCCGAGTCCATACGTCACCCATGAGCCCATGCTAGGACGGCCCGCAATCTGCGAGCCAGTATTCATAAACATGTGCGCGGGGTCGTGGTTGATCGCGTCCGTGGTCATTGAGCGGATGATGCAGATGTCGTCGGCGACGCTGCCGAGGTGGGGGACTAGCTCGGAGAGCTCGGTGCCGTTCTTGCCGTGCTTGGCGAACTTGAACTGGGGTCCCTGGCAAATGAGTTTCTGACCCTGGAGTTGCGCAAGTTGCTGCCCCTTGGTGAAACTTTCCGGCATGCCTAGGCCATCCATCTCAGCGAGCTTCGGCTTATAGTCGTATAACTCGAGCTGCGATGGCCCGCCTGCCATGGTGAGCCAGATGACCCGCTTGGCCTTCTGAGGGAATGGTAGTTTGCTCAGGACTCCCGGGGTGGCGTCCGCGGCGGTCCGTCCTAGCAAGGAAGCGAGGGCAACCGCGCCCAGCCCGCGGCTGGTGTTGCCGATGAATGCGCGCCGCTGAATTTGCTGCAGGCCCGGAAGCATTAAGCAATGATAGCCTTGATCGCTTTGCTGGGTTCGACGCCAGTGAGTTTGGCGTCGAGTCCCTGGAACTTGATCGAGAAGGCTTCGTGATTGATGCCGAGCTGGTGTAACATGGTGGCGTGAAGGTCGTGCACGGTCGCCACTTTATCCACGGCCGCATAGCCGAGTTCGTCGGAAGCCCCGTGCACAATGCCGCCGCGGATGCCGCCGCCGGCGAGCCACACGGACATCGCTTTGTTGTGGTGATCTCGACCGCTGCCGCCTTGGGACATCGGGGTACGGCTGAATTCGCCCGCCCATACGATAATCGTGTCCTCGAGCATGCCACGCTGTTTGAGGTCTGTGATGAGCGCCATGCAAGCTCGGTCAATTTCCTGCGCTTTGAGCGTGATGCCTTCTTTAACGCCGCCGTGGTGATCCCAGTCCTTGTGGTAAAGCTGGATGAAGCGGACGCCGTGCTCCGCGAGGCGTCGGGCGAGTAAGCAATTCGCTGCGAAAGAGCCATCGCCGGGCTGGCACCCGTAGAGTTCGAAGGTCTTGGCGGTCTCGCCGGCGACATCCATGAGTTTCGGTACGCTGGCCTGCATCTTAAACGCCATCTCGTATTGAGCGATGCGCGTCGCGATTTCTGGGTCGGCCGCTGCGAGTTGATGGTGTCGATTGAGTTCCGCAATGCTATCGACATCGCCACCCTGGGAGTCACGCGAGACGCCGGGCGGGTTCGTCAGGTAGAGCACGGGGTCGCCTTTGGAACGTAACTGGACGCCCTGATGCTTGGAGGGGAGGAAGCCGCTGCTCCACTGGCGGGCTGCGATGGGCTGGTTCTGGCCGCCCCGACCAAGGGAGGTCAGGACAACGAAGCCAGGCAGGTCTTCCGCTTCGGTGCCGAGCCCGTAAGTCACCCATGAGCCCATGCTGGGGCGGCCCGCAATCTGCGAACCGGTGTTCATGAACATGTGCGCCGGGTCGTGGTTGATCGCATCCGTGGTCATGGAGCGAATCAGGCAGATGTCTCCCAATGCCGAACCGATGAGCGGGAACTGATCGCTGATCTCCGTGCCGTCGCGCCCGAACTTCGCGAATTTATGCTGCGGGCCGAAGCAGGTGAGTTTCTGACCTTGGAGCTGTGCGAGCTGTTGGCCTTTGGTGAAACTCTCTGGCATGGGCTGGCCATGCATCTCCGCTAACTTGGGCTTAGGGTCGAAGGTCTCGAGGTGCGAAGGGCCACCGGCCATGCTCAGCCAGATGACGCGCTTAGCTTTCTGGGGTAGCGGAAGTTTGCTCAACACGCTAGGAGACGCCGTGAGCGCCGTCTGGCCGAGGAGTGAAGCGAGGGCGACCCCACCGACACCTTGCGCACTCTTTCCGAGAAAAGCCCGACGCGTCAGGGCAGATTGGATGAACGGGTCCATGTTTAGTCGCGGGTAAGGGTTTCGTGGAGATTGAGAATCACGCGGGTCACGTGCGACCAAGCGGCGAGTTCGGTGTGGTCAATGCCGGCAGGGGGTGGCGTGAGTCCGACTTTTAGGAACTGTTCGGCCGCCGGGGCGTCGGCCTTGTAAGCCGCCCGGCGTTCACCGAGGACTTTGCGCAGGGTGCTAAGTTCCTTGTCGTCGGGATTGCGCTGCAGGGCGCGGCGCCAGGCCCAGACGATGCGCTGGTCGTCGCTACCACTTTCGGCGAGGACCCGAGCCGCAAAAGCCCGGGAGGCTTCGACATAAGTGGGGTCGTTGAGCATCACGAGCGCCTGCTGGGGGATGTTGGAGCGCGTGCGATCGGTGCACGCTTCTTCACGATTGGGCGCATCGAAAGCGAGCATGCTCGGGTGGAGGAAGGTGCGTTGCCACCAGACATAGAGGCCGCGGCGGTATTGGGATGCATCTTTATCGTGAACGTATTCACGTACGGGGAAGTTGAGGTTCTCCCAGTAACGATCGGGCTGGTAAGGTTTCACGCTGGGCCCGCCAATCTTCGGCGTGAGCAATCCCGCGATCGTGAGGGCGTTGTCGCGGATGAGTTCGGCGTCGAGGCGGTACGGACTCTGGCGCCCAAGTTCCCGATTATAAGGATCTGCCGCCGCCTGGGCCGGGCTGGCCACGGAGGTGCGACGATAGGCCGCGCTATTCACGATGAGGCGGACCATGTGCTTCATGTTCCAGTGCGAATCAACGAATTCGACGGCGAGCCAATCGAGCAACGCCTGGTTGGGCGGCAGCTCGCCTTGGGCTCCGAGGTCTCCGGGGTTCTTACTCAAGGCAGTACCGAAGAGTTGCAACCAAAGGCGATTCATGACGACGCGTGCGGTCAACGGGTTTTGCTCCGAGACGAGCCACTGGGCGAGATCGAGTCGATTAGGCACTCGGTCCGTGAACTTGGGCTGCGGTAGGTAGTGGGGCAGGGCGGCCTTCACAATCACGCCGCTCTCATCCATCCAATTACCCCGCGGTAGAATGCGCACGGTGCGCTCAGGGGCCTTGGTGGTGACGAGGCATTTGGCAATGGGCGCCCGATAATTGTCGTGGGCCTGTTGGGCTTGGACGACGGCGTCGCGTTCTGCCTTCAGTACCTCCGGATGGGTGGAGAGATAGTAGTCCCGAATCAGGACTTTGTCAGCGGCCGTGCGCTTATCCGCTGGCTTCTTCAGTGCAGACTGGGCCTTGGCGGCGATTTGGGCGTCGGGGTCCTTGCGCTTACCTTTCGCTTTCTTCGCGGGCCCGGGCTTAGCGTCTTCAGCGAGCTCTTTTTCCCAAGCGTCGATTGCCGCAGTGATGCTGGCGGCGGCGGTGTCGAGGGCCTTCTTGCTCTTGGCGATATCGGCGGTGAGTTCCGTGAGGCGCTTCTCTTGCTCAGGGGTAGCGAGGAGCATGCCTTCGCCGCGACCACCGATGTCAGGCTCGAAGATGTCGGCAAAGAAAGCCCCGAGCGAATAGAAGTCGCGCTGGGTGAAGGGGTCGAATTTGTGATCATGGCACTGGGCACAGCCCGTGGTTTGGCCCAGCCAGGCGGCTCCGACGGCCCGTACGCGGTCCGTGAGCATGCGTTGCTGGTAATCCTTGGCCTGAGCGCCGCCTTCTTCCGTCGTTAGGAGCAGTCGATTAAAGGCCGACCCGACTTTGCTCTCGAGGTTAGCATTGGGGAGCATGTCACCCGCAATCTGTTCGAGGGTGAATTGGTCGAAGGGCTTGTTTTCGTTGAAGCTCCGGATGACGTAATCACGGTAGGGCCAAACGTTGCGGACGGTATCGCTGTGGTAGCCGATGGTATCCGCGTAACGGACGACATCGAGCCAGCCGATGGTCATCCGTTCTCCATAATGCGGGCTGGCGAGCAAGGTCTCTACGAGCTTGGCGTAGGCGTCCGGGGATTTATCCTGAACGAAGGCGTCCACTTGCTCCGGCGTCGGGGGAAGGCCCAGGAGGTCGGCGTGAAGTCGGCGGGCGAGCGTTCGACGATCGGCTTCCCCGGCTGCAGGTAGTTGCTTTTCCGCGAGGCGACGGTCGATGAGTTCATCGATGGCCTTGTCAGCGGCGATGGTCGTGCGCTTGACGGGGGCCTCGTAGGACCAGTGGTTCTGATACTTCGCGCCCTGTGCAATCCAGCGCTGGAGGAGTTCTTTCTGCGCAGCGGTAAGTTTCTTATGCGAGTCGGGCGGCGGCATCATCTCCTCGGGGTCCTTCGAGGCCAGGCGCTTGATGAGTTCGCTTTCTTCGGCATTGCCGGGCACGAAGGCTTTCTTCTTCAACGCTTCATCGCGTAAATCGAGTCGGAGTTTCGCTTTACGGTGGCTGGCATCGTTGCCGTGGCAGGCGAAGCAGTTGTCTGAGAGAATCGGGCGGATGTCCCGGTTGAATTCAATGACGTCGGCGGCTTGCACCAGCGGTGCAGCCAGACAGAGGGAGGCGAGGGCGATTCGGACGCTCATGGGGGTGGGGTCAAGATGAGGGATGAATGGGGGAGATAAAGCGGTAAGTAAGGCCAGCCGCTGCCTCGCAGGTAGGGGCAGCACCGCGTGCTGCCCTCGTTGACTCTGTTTCTCTGACGTTCCCAACCGCCCACCGCCAACCGCTACCCCCTCGCGGCTCCGCCGCGCTTGGTAGGGACGGCTGTCCTCAGCCGTCCGTTCGCGGACAGACAGTCGAACCTCGATCGACTTACTATTCTCTCAATGCCCAACGGCGGGTTGGGGACAACCCGCACTACCTTGAGACCGCCGCAAAAACAATGAACCAAGAACGAAGAACACGCCTAACATTGCCTCTCTCTGGCCCTCGTGTCCTCAGGTCCTCCTGTCCTCGTTTACGCCCCATGTCCCCGTGTCACCTTGCCCACGTGCCCCCTTGCGGCCTGCGACCGCGCTTCACTTCTTAAACCAGGGATTCTCCTTATCCCCGCCGCTGAGGACGTAGGCCACGAGATCGAGAATCTCGTCCTGCGTGAGCATGTTCAGGAGCATCGGAGGCATGGGCGAAACCTTGCTCAGCTCGATGCTCTTAACCTCCTTGCGGTCGATGGAGACTTGCTGGGAAGGGTCGGACAGGTCTGTGTTGATGCTCACGCGGTCGCCGTTGAGGTTCACGACGACGCCGGTGAAGACTTCGCCGTTATTCTTGGTGACGATGATCGGCGCAAACTGCTCGTTGATCACTTTGCTCGGGTTGATAATCTGGTCGAGGAAGTCGTGCGGGCTGTAGCGTCCGCCGGCCAAGGTGAGATCCGGACCAGTCATACCACCTGCATTACCGAAACGGTGGCAGGTGAAGCAGGCCGCGGCACTGAAGACTTTTCGTCCCTGAGTGAAGTCGCGATTCTTTAGTCCTGTTTGGGTGGCCCCGCTCAGTTCTTCGAGCGTCCAATTCTTCGGCGTGCGCCCTGCGAACATGGCGCCGACGTTCTCGTAGGCGGTCTTCACGGGAGGGTTCTTGGCGAGCGCGATGAGCTTCTCATTCTGGGTTAGCTCTTCCGGGGTGAAGGTCGCCAAGGTGTCGTTACGGATGAACTCGACGAACTTTCCGAAACTGGACCCGCCGCGGTAGTTGGCGGCTTTCACGAACCAGTTCAGCTGCGCTTCGCGTAAGGCCGGGGTCCAGCCAGTCTTGAGGCTACGGAGGCTGCGCATGTATTCCATTTCGGGCTCCTGGCTGCCTGCATTGGCGACCAAGGTCATGGCTTTGGTGGCGAGGGCGGGGGATTGCAGGAATGAGAGCGTCTCGGTGAGCAGCCAGTTAAGCTCAAAGTCGGCGGCCGGGTAAGCCGCGTCATATTGCGCAGTGAGCGCAGCCACGCCCGTCGTGTCGGGTTGGCCGTAGCGGTGTAGGATGATTTCGGCGAGACGGACGTGCAAAAGTTTCTGCTCTTTGGTCAGAGTCGAGAAATCAGTCGAATGGAGAGCCGCGAGCAGACGATCGCGCAAGGCCGCCTCCGCCGCGTTCGGCTCAGCGGAGGTGGGCGTAATCCCGGTGCGCGGATCGGGTTTGGTGGCGCGGGCAGTGTGGTAAGGGCACTTGGCGGCCTGGCGCGCAAGCGCGAGGAGGGCTTCGAGTCGGGCCGTTACATTCTTTTCAGTGAACGCTCGGTCGGCCCAGCCAGCGTAGGGCTGGTGCTCGAGGACGACTCGGGCGGAGAAGCGCAGCCAGCGATCAGGAGACGAGAGATACGGCCAGGCCGCATCCGCCGCCACAGGGTCCTGGTGTCCATGGAACTTCTCGAGCGACTTGCGCGCGACGACTTCCGCCGAAGGGCCTTCGGGCTGATACTTAATCGTGTTCGTGGATTCCTTGCCGACGTAAGTCACGCGATAGAGGCCAGACTGGACCTTGCGTCCGCCGATGGCGAAATACATCGCGCCATCCTGCGGGTGGATCAGGACGTCGGTGACGGGAAGAGGCGCACCGCCGATAAATTCTTCCTTAGTGCCGACGTAGCTGGCGCCCTGTGGCTTGAGGGTGACGGCGTAGATCTTGCCCCAGCTCCAATCGAGTGCGTACATGGCCTCTTGATATTTCGCGGGGAATTTCGCGCCGTAGCCAAACGCGACGCCAGTGGGTGAGCCGGGGCCGATGTTGAGCGTAGCTGGCAGATTGTCCGGATAGAATTCGGGATACTTACCGGCGCCGTTGCGCCAGCCGTATTCGCCACCACTGATGACGTGGTTGATGCGCGTCGGGCGGTACCACGACGTATTGAAGTCGTACTCCATGTCGGCATCGTACGTGAACAGGTCGCCGGCGCGATTGATCGCCCCGCCATAGATATTACGGAAGCCGCTCGCGAAGGTCTCGAAGGTTTTTCCGTCCTTGCTGATGCGGTAGACGATGCCACCCGGGGCAAGCACGTGGCGATTATGGCCGCGACCGTCCGGCATGCGGGGCAGGAGATGGTCATCACCCCAGAGCGGCGCGACGGGCGAAGTGGCGGCGGTCTCAGTCTTCACGGCGTTGTTGCCGCTGATGAGGTAGAAGCCTTGTTGGTCCTGCGTCACGACTACCTTGTGCACACCATGGTCGCCGCCAGAGTCGATCGCGCGGAGGAGCTCCACCTTATCGATCTGGTCGTCGCCCTTGCTGTCGCTGAGGCGATAAAAACCGCTGGGAATCTTCTTCTCGTAATCGTTGACGCCCACGTACAGGGCGCCGAAGGCCCAAACCATGCCGTTGATGGCCCGGATATTGGCCGGCATTTTCTTAATGTCAGCGGCCTGGAGGGTCTGGCCGGCGGCCGGGGCCGGGAAGCGATAAAGTTCGCCGTATTGATCGCACGCGTAGATGCGGCCCTTGTCGTCGGCACAGAGTGCGACCCAGGAGCCCTGCGTGTCTCCTGGTACTGAATAGAGCAGTTCTACTTTGAAGCCTTCGGGGGCTTTGATGCGTTCGACGGGTGTGGCCTTGTTCTCGCCGATGGCCATGCCGGCATTGGGGTCGGCTTTCTTGGCCGGTGCTTTGGCCTTGGCCTTCGCCTTGGGGACAGCGGGGATGTCAGCGGCCAGCTGGAGGAAGGCCTTGGTGGCAGGCTTTACGAGGCTTTCGGTTTTAGGTGCGACTTTCTTCTTGGGTGCCGGCTTCTCGATTTTCTGGGCATCGCTCGGGATGGGATTCTTCTCCAGCGAAAGGACTCCGCCCTCGGGAAGCTCTTTGATGAAGATGTCCTTGAACTGGGCAATCATGGCCGGCCCGCGGTGCAGCTGTAGGGCAATGAGTCCTTCGAGGGCGCGGCCTTTTTCGTCATGATCAACGAGATCAATGGTGACCTTGCCATCGATTTTTTGGATGAGATGGTTGCCTTGTGCGATGATGGTGAAGTCATGCCAACCCTTCATGTCGGCGAGGACGGCGTCATGTTCAGCGGCTAGCCATTTATCAGACTTATCATCGATGATGACGCTCTGACCGTTGGTCACGAGGACCCCGCGTCCGCGCTCTTCATAGATGCTGCCGTTGTTCGCCTTGTTGGGGTGAATGTCGCACTGGTAACCCCCGATGGCCCACTTGGAGCCGGCGATTTCCTTGCTGCGGTACTGGATGCCGGAGTTGCTGGCCGAGCAGCGAGCCTTAGCGCGGAACTCAAAGTTCTTCGGTGCCCCGCCCCGCCAAATGAGGAATTGATTATAAGCGAGATGGTCCGGGCCCTTGGTCTTACCAGTCAGGGCGCCATCTTCGACGGACCAGAGGTCCGGGTTGCCGTCCCAGCCCGCGAGGGTCTTGCCGTCGAAGATCGATTTGAAGCCATCCTGGGCGGAGAGCGGGGCGAGGCCGGCCAGCAAGAAGGCGAGCAGGGCAGAGACGGGGTTTCTCATGGGGAGGCTCTTATTTCTACGGGTATTTGACCCCCGTCAACGGCACTTGTTCAAATGGCAGTAAATGCAACGGGCCCGAACATGCCGCGAGGTAGGGATCGCTGTCCCCGGCCGTCCGTTCGCGGACAGACGCTGCGTAGCTCGCCGCCTATACTCGATACTCCATACTTTCTCTCAATGCCCAACGGCGGGCTCGGAGAGCCACGCCCTACCTTGATTAGATTGCTCCGGCCCTCGTGCCCTCCGGTGCTCCCGTCCTCGTTTACGCCTCATGCCCCCATGTCGCCTTGCCAGCATGCCCCCTCGCGCAAGCGCGTCTCCCATTAACCCAGCAACTTCTACCCTTAGGCTCCCGATGGCTTGAACTCCCAGCCCTTGCGGTAGGTCTTGGTGAGCAAGGCTTCAGCCTCAGGCTTGGTCGGGAATTTCATATTCGCGGCATCCCATTCGAGCTTCACGCCGCTGAAGCGCGAGGCGACGTTGCCGAGCTGCACGGCTTCGGTCAGCGGGCCGGCGTAGGCGAAATTATCCGTGGTCTCATGGCCATTGAGGGCAGCATCCACCCAGGCATGGTAGTGGCTCGAGCCTTCGACGCGGTCGGCGAGGCTGACGGCTACTTTGTCCGTGGTTGGGTTCTTGTCGCGGGCCCGACGAGCGAGTTCGCCGGGGTTGAGGTTCTTCCCGAACTTTTCTTCGGGGAAGAGCTGCGGCATGCCGACATGCGGTAACATCATGACACCAAGTTCGCCGATGAAGATGGAACCGGAGCCAGCGAGTTTCTTGCCCGGAGGGAGTAATGCCAACGTGGCGTCGGGTAAGCGACCGCCGTCATACCATGTGACGCTGATCGTCTTGCCCACGGTGTATTCGGTGCCAGGGAAGACCCACTCGATGGTCTGTTTCGCACACCAGGTCTGCTCATTGGCACCGACGCTGTCCGCTTTGACGCTCAAGGCTTCACCGAGTTTTAGCGCAGTGAACACGGGGTCTAAGAGGTGGCAGCCGAAGTCGCCCATGGTGCCGCTGCCGAAGTCGACCCAATCGCGCCAGGTGAAGGGATGGTAGACGGCCGGTGCGTAGTCGCGGGCGGGGGCCACGCCCAGCCAGAGATCCCAATTGACGCCTGCTGGTACGGGTGCGGACGCCGGCACGGTGGTCCGCTTGGTGAAGCCGTTGCCCATGTTGGGGTGCCAGGTGTGCACGGCGAGAATCTTGCCGATGCGTCCGCTCTGAATGAGTTTTACGCCTGTGCGATATTCGGCGGCGGAGTGGATCTGATTACCCATCTGCGTGCGCACGCCCGTGCGGGCAGCTTCGAGTCGTAACTGGCGTGCTTCCCAGACGGTGTGCGTCAGCGGCTTCTGGCAATAGGTGTGCTTCTTCAGGCGCATGGCCGTGATGGTCGCCAAGGCATGCATGTGGTCAGGGGTCGAAACGCTGACCGCATCGAAGCTGTCGCCGAGCTTGGCGTACATCTCGCGGAAATCCGCAAAGCGGGGCAGACCGGGGTACTTGGCCTCGGCATGGGCGAAGCGGTTCGCGTCAATATCACAGAAGGCGACGTACTTGGCCTTCGGGTGCGAGCCGATTTCCTTGATGTCGTCGAAACCCTTGGCATCGGCGCCGACGGCCGCGATCTGCAGTTGAGAGTTCAAATTGCGTGCTCGGACAAGTGCGGGGAAGCCCAGCGTGGCGACGGCGGCGGTGGCGAGGAAGTGGCGACGGGATAGGGTCATGGCGGGGTGGGGTGTCTTGAGTTAGGTGTCGCCGTGGGGTATGGCAACTTTTCGATATGACGCTTATCTGCTCTTTAGTATCGTTTTCCCTGCGGGGTTATCTTTGGGTCGCAGTCGCACCGCTGACCCCGCCATGAGAATCAGTCCGTCATTACTCGCTTTCGCCGCGTTTTCACTGCTGCCGCTCGCTGCTCAGGCCGCCCCTGCCGCCGAGCCGTCAGCCTTCGACAAGCTCTGGTCGCATTCCCTGCTGCTGTCCGGCACGAAGGACGATTTCTTCCAGGAGTTACGTTTTATTGGTCGTGAGCAGTTCGATTGGTATTCCTTTGGCAACGGCACGGATGAACGTTCGGGCTGGGGTAATCGTCGCTCTCGCCTCGGGCTTAAGGGGCAGTTTCTGCAGAACTGGTATTTCTCCACGGAGTTCGATTTTAACGTCGGTGCTCCGCATCCACTCTTCAATAAAATCACCGATGCCTACCTGAAGTGGTCGCCCGATGCCACGCAGGCCTGGACCATTGGTCGTCAAGGCGTACGCTTCACCCTCGATGGCTCGACATCCTCGCTGGTACTGCCCACCATCGATCGCAGTCTGATCTCTTATAACATCGGCTTGATTGAGGAATCTATCCCCGGCATCAGTTTCGAGGGTGATCGTGGCAAGTGGTTCTATCGTGCGGGCGTTTTTACCTCCGGTACGGCCGATCCCTATTTCGGTAAATTCAATGCCGGCCTCCTCGGCCTCGTTTCGACCGGTTGGCACTTCGATGAACAGTGGGGCCTGGAGAAGGCGTTCGTCCGCATGGACTACCTGCTACTCGGTGATGACCCTCAAAACTCGACGGGCACTCCGCAGATGTTCTGCCGCAATAATCAGCAGGCAGTCTCTTTGAACGGTCAGTTCACTCAGGGTCCTTGGACGCTTAATGTCGACCTCTGTGCTTCGCAAGGGCAGGGCACTCAGTCCGACCTACATGGGCTTGAGTTCGAGCCCATCTACAACCTGAACGCTGACTGGCAGCTCGTCTTCCGCTACACCTACCTCGCGAGTAAACTGGACAACGGCGTCTTCACGACGCGCTATGAGAGTTGGGTCACCGCCGGCCGTGGCGATCATTATCAGGAATATTACCTCGGCCTTAACCGCTACTTCTACGGACATAAGTTGAAATGGATGCTCGGGCTTGAGCACGCGCGCATGCACGATCGAGCCAGTGACGGCGGCTCCTATAACGGCTGGGGCTTCACCAGCGGCTTCCGCGTGAGTTGGTAAACGCGGTGCAATGCCCCGCGTGGGGACCTGCTGGCATGGTGAACCACTGCGAAGCAGGGTAGGGAAGCGATGACATCACATCCGCTGCCTTTAGGTAGGGACGCGTCGGCGACGCGTCCGCTTGTCTCGAGGTAGGGGCAGCCCCGCGTGCTGCCCTAGCTGCCTCTGTCTCTCCTGCGCTACCAATCGCTAACCCCCGCGACCCCGCCGCGGTCTGGTCCTCCTGTCCTCGATTACGCCCCATGTCCCCTTGTCACCTTGCCCGC